>Ga0209535_1000112_pt1 | contig 49908 bp, 61 predicted proteins | sample LinPmetageLP28_FD_184041 | JGI IMG/M metagenome (GOLD analysis project Ga0209535, IMG submission 184041) | Marine viral communities from the Pacific Ocean - LP-28 (SPAdes) (version 2) | ecosystem: Environmental > Aquatic > Marine > Oceanic | place: Pacific Ocean | collected 2009-08-22 | reverse complement strand
GTTCGCTGGAAGTTTATTAAATATCTTTTGAGCATTGGATGTTGAGAGACCCTTGGTGTACTCCACAATCTTCTCAAGAATCTCTTGATCTGATGAATATTCTTGTATCACAAAGTTTCTCTGATTTGATGTTATTTCTTTTAGTCTATTTTTAGTTTTTCCCTTTATTCTCGTGTCCAATTTTTTGATGATTTCTTGTATCTCTTTATAATTTCTAGACTCATTTTTGATTTTAGCTATTTCATTTTTATTTCCAACCATAATACTCAATTGATTGGCAATATCAAATCTTGCTTTAAGAGCTGACCTATTTGAAGCCTTTTGTTTCCAGGCATTAGTCTTCATACTTGCAACAGCTGCGGCACCCTTGTTTACACCTTCAACCGCTTCCAACTCTGCCACAATTGCTTGAACCTTTGGATTTTCCGAAACCTTGGCTCTGACAAGCACATTCTGTCTATTCAGATTCTGACCATTAATCTTCACAGAACCACTATTGGAAATATTAATCTTTTTGATTCTAAGTTTTTCAAGGAACTTCTTGTCAGTCTTGAGGAGACCAACAAGCTTGCGGTAAAGGTCCGAAGCACGCTTGGTATTAACAACCTTATTGGGTTTGTTATATTTTTCCAAAAACTTTTGAAATTGTGCAAGTTTAAGCGACTTTATATTCTTGTTGGTCACATTAAGTACCTCCTTTAATCCATTTGAGACACCCGGTTTATTTTTATACGCTTCGGCCAAAATTCTTGCACGTTGATTTATATTCGCAAGCATCTCATTTGCCCGTGCTTTATTAAGTGCCACCCTCTTATTCGCTTCAGCCTTCTTGTAATCAAGTATCATTTTAGTGAATTTTTCACGCTTATTTTTAGTGTCACTATTGACATTATTTTTACCAAGTGCATATACTGCCTTGTAAACTTCTTCAATACTATTCGCATTGACCTTGTTGCCCAAGTTTCTAATCTTGGTCTTGAATTCTTCCGCGTTATTTGGGTTACCCTGATTGTTTGTATAAACTGCAGTGAAAATTCGGGTGATGCGATTCTTGGTAAGTGCGGGCATGGACACGGGGGCGTTACCAGATGTAACACCTGGTACGGGTGTGGGCTCCTCGGAAATCACACGAGTCACTTCAGCCTGAGGCACACCAGCTTCCTTAGCCACCGTGGCAACCGCACCGAGCAACTTGCGTTTGAACTCAGCTCTCTTGGCCATTATAGAATTGACATTTCTGCCTTCAGCCTCAAGCTGTGCCTTGTTGCCATAGATTTCAGCATATATCGCATTCACACTCGAAGCATTCTTACCCTTCTTCTTGATGGCAGCCACAAACTTGTTAGCCTCTCTCTTGTTGCCAGCCTCCTCACCCGGATAGACCTCATCAAAGATCTTCTGAACCTTTGACCTGAACAGGCTTCTAGCCTCCCTCACTTCGGGTGGTGCCCGCTGAAATTTGGGAACCTGAACATTTGGCAAACTGAAGTTCAAGCCGGAAGGTCTCTCCCTCGCCGCATTCGCCTCGGCCTTCTTCCGCTCAAGTCTGGCAGCAAGCTCCGCTTTTTCTTGCTCGAGCTTGGCAGCGAGCTTTGCATTATTGGCAGCCTTTGCTGCGTTCACCTCCACCTTCTTCCTCTCAAGTCTGGCGGCAAGCTTCATCTCACGCTCCTTGAGTTCGGCTGCACGCTTATTGTTCTTGGCCGCCCTGGTTTCCTTTAATTTAGCATTGAGTACGGCATTGGGGGAGCCGCTCACGGGGCGAGACTCGACATTCTTTATAGCCCTCTCAAGAGTCTCAACCGTGTTGTACTTGCTCGCATCTTTTACACCCTTGCGGCTTGCGTACATTCTCAGATTTCTAAGAGCAGTCTTATTGGTCTCTTCTGCAACCCTTCTTAATTTGGTATTATTTTTGGTTTCTACCGCAATCCTAGCCTCTTTGGCAGTCTTGGCAACATTAGAGTTTGTACTATTTTCAAGATTTCTCAATTTGGAAACATTCTTATTCTTGATAGCCTTGGTGACCTCAACTATCTGGGGTGGTGGAGGACCATTGTTATTGTTCGTGGGGCTCTTTGATGGTGGTGGTGGGGGCACCCTCTTCACAGGAGGACCCCTCACAGGAGGACCCCTCACAGGAGGACCCCTACTAGTTGAAGTTTTTTTGAATTCATAGATTGCCCTTTCAAGACCATTCTTAGTCTTGTAGGATGAAGTGTTCTTCATACCAAGTGACTTTGCCAGAGTTCTCATATCTTCGACGTTGAGCTTGTCCCTCTGTTGGCGTCTCATCCCGTTGAAAAGTTCACCTTTGTTTTTATAATTAGCAACATCAAAACCTCTCGACCTACCCCAAGACCTTAAGGATGACTCATTGCCATATCTAGCCTTTCTCATAAGTTCCTCATAATCCCTCAACCTTGGTGTTGCTGCTGGTGGTAGAGGAATTCTCCTTTGAGGAGGGGGTGGGGGTGCACTTACATTAGTCTTAGGTCTTGACGTCGGACCCCCGATTGGTGGTCCAACGCGTCTTGGTTGCGGAGGTATCATCAAGTTGTTGTTGTTGTTGTTGTTATTTGGTATCAGATTGTTGTTGTTGTTATTTGGTATCAGATTGTTGTTATTTGGTATCAAGACGGATCTTGGCGAACTTACACTTGACTTGTTTGGAGTTAAACGCACTTGAATTGGCTCTGGAACTCCTAGGGCCTTGAGGAACTCGGTTATGGCCATAAAGAGCATATTCTTGGTGGCATTCTCTTGAAACACCCCGAGCTTCCTGGCAAGTCTCTGAAGTTCTTTGAGTTTTGGATTGGAAAATAGATTATAAAAATCGCGTCCAGATAAAGGTGTATCACGGGGGTAATACACACCTGTGGTTGGGTTCACCTTCTGGTATCTCATTGGTGGCAATGGAAGATATTTACCTGAGCACGTCTGAACCGCGTTACAGACTTGTTTTCTGTTCATTTTTGTAGCGTATCTCTTTGGCAGAGCGTACTGGGAACGTATCATCAGGCGTAAGTCATTGACATTGGTCAATGGATTACATAATTCCATGTTATAAATAACTGATATAATTATTTATAACATTCCTTTGAGATACAATTTCATAGCATCATCATAAGACATATTAAAGTCATATATATTGACAGACCCAACTGGTATCCTGGCGTGATTGAAATCTATGCCAGGATCTATTCTGTTGGCCATAAATGTGTTAACCATAGCCTTTGTAAAATCAACCATATTTGAAATTGGTTGATTTGATTCTGTATCAAATGCCAGACTTATACGCAGAACCTCTTTTGGGTCCTTGATGAGGAATGGTGCAAATGGGTATCTCTCCTGCGTAGCTCCATCAACGTAGAGCATATCATTGTGCTGATAGGCTGAGAACAGGAGTGGTACCGATATGCTCATACAAATTGCGTCTATGACTGACATAGTTGGGTGACTCTCCTTAGAAAAGTATTCTGTTCTATTCAGGTTCAGACAGAATGCTGGTATATGAACATCCCTTTTCAAGTCTGAAAAAGTTGGGTCACATTCCAATATCTGTTTAAGAACAGTTTTGATTGGGTCGTGTGATATGAACCCATAATTCTTAAAAAGAGAACTGACATTGACTTTTGATAAAGTTTTATTGTCAACACTGAGAATCTTTTCCAATATTTCATCGGGTGTAAATCCCAACGATAACATCACAGCCAGGATGGAACCACACGAAGCCCCTGAGAATTCCTCAACCTTGTCGAGTTTGTCCTCAATAGACTTGATATATCCCAAGTATGCATAGATACCCATACCCCCTGAACCTATGATGAGGTACTTCATTCCTTTATCTAATAGAACTGAGGAAACTGCTTGCGAAGCAACGCAAAGACCACTGCGAACACCAGAGTGTGCAGGATGATCGCCTGCATGCTGGTCTGACCGGACATGAACACACCACCCTGGCCTGGGGGTAGGGTCAGGAGCAGGCCTGGGCTCAGGATGATAAAGAGAGCTGTGGTCACGATAAGGTCGTTGCGGGTCAGCACCAGGCCCATAGAGCGGGCAATCAGGTTGTAAAGCACCAGAAACACACCGGCGTGGAAGAGCACTGCGGCGTTGGAGGTCTTCATGGTGCGAAGGGAGTTTGCGAGAGAGTTTCGCCCTGGGATGCGGTCTGGGAGCTGCAGGAGCAGACCTGGGCTGAGTGCGGCAAAAAGTGCTGCTGGAGTAAGAACCTTTGGGCTAGACACGTCGAACATTTACAATATACTACCAAAAAAAAATTACGTGGCGTGTCTGTCTGGGTACTTGTGAGAAAAGTGATACACAAATTCACAAAAGTCGTGAAATGATGCATCCTTCATGAGAGCGTGTGTGAGATATGTATCCTCACGATACGCCCTGAGTCCCATCCACATATTCAGAAGGTCATTGGAATACCAATCCGTCCAATTCTGAATATCAAGCTGTTCTGGACCCGTATCTTCTTCCTCATCACTATATTCATTGTATGCGTGTTCATCGACGAAATCTGTAGATGGCATCCCGTTTCTTTTACTTATTCTTTGTCCTTCTTGTTTAAGCCCGTAAGACTAATAACATCCGCCTCCTTCTCCTCGAGTGTATCCTGGATACAATTCATAGCACGCTCAACCTGAGTCACGTCATTCTGGAAGAATATCATTAGACCAGCCTCGACGGCCTTCTTGGTCATCGATGCCTTTGACACCTTCTTCCTGAGCGAAACCTTACCCTTCTTGAGGTTGACAGTGTCAATCTCCGTGGTCTTCATATAGCCTGCTATGACTTGCTTGAGTTCCTTTTCACGTGTATTTAAAACCTTCATATCACTTCGAGCCTCAGTCAATTGCTTCTTGAGTTCAACCCAATCCGCCATAGCCTTGCGAAACTCATTGCTAATCTCAGCCATTTGTTAATTCAGGTACTGTATTTTTTAAGTACTTTCGTACCAGTTGCGAAGCAACCGACCTAGGTACAGATCTTACGCTGCATAAGGTCTGGTACAATAGTGGAGTTGTTCCAGACAAACGCCTGCTTGGGGTTTGGTGGGTCCGCGCGGACCTGCTGGTTTGCGTTGCGGAGGGTGCCACCCAGGGTCTCTGGGAAGCCAATCTGCTGACGTGGGTCAAGGAAGTTCTGACCCTTAAGGATATCATCGGGTGCAAACTCACCAAAATCCTCCTGAGATGCCACCTCACGGGGCAGGAGCGACGAGGCGAGACCAACACCACTGTTCTGTGCACACGAGCTGCTCAGGTCAATGTTGGTGCCCTCGAGGTCGGATGGGGCGTAGCCGCCACCCAGAGTGTAAGTAGACTTCTTGGCCTGCTGCTGGTTGCCAAAGAGCATCCACACAATCACCGCGGCGATTGCGATAAAGAGGAGGGTCTTGTTATTCCCGAGCTTCATCATTTACTATACAATGGATAAATTTTTTTTTCGCTCACTCCTCATCCTGAAACATATATTGGTCTGGGTATTCCGGCTTTGGTGGAGGATGCACTCGGATCTGAGCAACCCTCCAGTCAACCTGGAAATTCTTCTTTGCAAACGCGACTCCTGTATACTCAAGGATGACGTCACACGTGGAATCCTCCACAAGCTCAGAGATATCAACTGGCTCACGCACCATATTGAAAACCCTCGTCTTGAGTTCACCATCAATAACAACCTTGCTTGCTGAGAAACCACCAACCTCATTCACACTCCTGATGAGCATACCACCAAGGGTCTTATCACTCAGCTCCTTCTTGAACCAATCAACCGAGTTCTGCTTGGCGACGCCGAGAACCATATCATCAATAGCATTACACTTTGACGGGTCCTCAATTACAAACTCAAAGTCATCGGCTGCTGTCACGAGCTTAACCTTGTTAATCTGCACAAAGTTGTCGGTACCAGTGTACTTGGACGCGTAGTAGCCTTCCTCGACGCGTGCTGGAGCTTCGAACGACATTTTATGATATAATTGGCCTATTCTTTAAACCCACAACCTGAATAAGTGCTGCACTCCTAATCAACTTTGGGTTGACCCTGCGGTTCCTTATGGGGCTGTAGCCATAGAGGACATCTCTTGCCCTGTATGAATCTTTAATGTTATTTGGTATGTTTGTTGGCCTATAGTTGTATGTATTCCTGATGTATGAGGGTCGACCATCCTTGACCCATCTCTGCGAGGTCAGATTGAATCTGTATTTTGAATGGGTTGGTTTGAAACCATTGATGTTGAGACCCTTTGTACCCTTGAGACCCTGCAGAAGTTTCTTTGACTTATCAACTGGAGTTGTTCTTGATTCATATTTGATTGGATTCAAAGTTTTTGCAAGTTCAACCAACTTTGGTGGGATTGATCTTCTCCTGATAATTCTCGTTCTAGGTTTTGGAATATTTTTCAAAACTTTTTCAAATATGTCTCCAGAAATCTTAATATTTTTCAAATTTAAAACTTTTTTGGCAAAAGTATAAATTCTTTTCTGGTCCTTCTTTTTCTTGTGAGGTCTGAGACCAAGTGAGTTCATAATGTAGAGATCCTCAATCAAAAACTTTTTATCGGCAAATAGAATATGTTTGTTGTATATCATTTCATCTGTTCCAAACTTTTTGTAAAATAAACCCTTTTCCCTGGAGAACACAACTTCATATCCAATCTCGCCTGGTCTCATAAGTGCAATGTCAAGAATTCCTCCAAGATTTCTAGTTGTAACTTTTTTGTCACTTGGTAAGAAATATTTCAATTTGAGATCAAGTGCAAAAACTTCGACATCAATTAAAACATTTTTCTCCTGAACTTTTTCATTTCCCTGTTTTTTCTTCCTGATCAAAGTGTATCTTCTAGTCATATATGGACCACCCGATGGAATCTTGATGCCAAGAAGTTTTCCAACTTTTGAAGTTTCAACAAACTTTTTCACTCTTTTTGAAATTAAATTTTCAAAACTTTTTGAAACTTTTCCAAGTTTGTCCCATAATAAAATTTTTGAAACTTGAATATTCCTGAAAATATTTTCTGTAAAAGTTGGAACAAACTTTGTATCAATATCACTTGTGATAATTCTGTTACCTTTATCAAAATAAATATTGAACGCTTCACCACCTGATATTACTAGGTCACCCATTGGTCTCATAAAGACTGTCATTTTGCCAATGATGTCATATAGGACATCTCTGATTGAGTCAGTCACAAATGTGTAGACAACCTGTTCAACTGAATTATCATCACTGAGTTTGACAAGTCTTTTTCTAAACTTGAGAATCTCATTATTCTCATAGTACCTGAGAAGTGTAGGATCATCTTTACAAAGATTTGTCTTTATAAATTTTTTCCTAGTTTTATCGGAATAATAATTCTCATCCATTATTATATACAAATAAAATGAAATGCAAGAAGCGAAATTGTAATGAGACGCACACCTGCAGATGCTATTCATTTGGCAATGACAATGACCAGAAGTGTGTCCACCGTGAAGGCAACTTTCTTTATCCCTGTGAACCTGGGTGTTGCCCTGGTGGTTGCCCTGGACAATGTGATGACGTCGACCCACAACCACCCTTCGCGGAGGCTGACAACCTGTTGTTCATACCAAAGGACACATCAATTTCAGTCAAATTTTTAAGTGTAGTAGCAATCATACTTATAGCTCTCGTGGTTGCAAGTACACTGTCCCTGTTCCGAAAGTAGCTTAAAGCCTGGGTGCCTTTGTATAGTAGAAATGGCTACTATGGATGTGCTCTCTGCTATTGATGCTCTGTCGAAGGAGGTGAAGGCCCTTGCCAAGATTGTCCGTAAGGTTCGTGCACACCAGGAGGACCCCGACGGTGAGAAGGCCAAGGCTCGTTCGGCCAACAACGGTTTCAACCGCAAGCAGGATGTATCGCCAAAGCTCCGTGAGTTCCTCAGTCTCCCCGAGGGTGAGCTAATCTCCCGCAGTGAGGTGACCAAGTTTATCACCGCCTATGTGAAGGAGCAGGGCCTCAAGCATCCAGACAATGGCCGTGTGATTATTATGGATGACAAGCTCACCAAGCTTCTCGAGCCTCCTGCTGACACTCAGATTACCTTCCTGAACATCCAGAAGTTCCTCAGCCCTCATTACATCAAGGTTGATGTTGAGCAGCCCAGCTGCGAAGCAGTTGATTCTAAGGTGACTGAGACCAAGACCAAGCGTCCCACTGCTCGCAAGCCAAAGGCGACTTAAAAAAATCAAAACAATAATATATAACAATGGAAGTTGAACTAATTGACCCACCGGTGCTTGATCGCAATGAGATTTCTCAACTTGTTGGTACAAAGATAAAATGTCTTGATTTGTATCAAAAAGCGTTTACTCATAAGTCTGCTCTAAAGACGTATACTTTAACTGATTCCTTCGAGACTCTTGAATTCATCGGCGACTCCGTCCTTGGCTTTGTTATAACCAAGTTCCTGTTTGACAGGTATGAGGGCAAACAGGAGGGTTTCCTGACAAAGGCACGTACAAAGCTGGTGAGGGGAGAGACTCTTGCTGAACTTGCAAAGAAATTGAACTTTGACAAGTTTATCCTGATGGATGAGAAGGGTATGCGTAATGGTTGGAATAGTAATACAAAGGTTCTAGAAGATGCCTTTGAGGCGTTCATAGGTGCGATATATCTTGACCTCGGGTTGCTTCATGCCAAGCGTTTCGTTCTTGATACGTTTGAGATGATTGATATGAACATATTGATGATTGATGACAATTACAAGGACCAATTGATGAGGTATTGCCAGGCGAACAAGTTTGATTTGCCAAACTATGTTATCAACTCTCATTCAAGTGGTATATTTGATGTGTCGGTTGAGGTTGATGGTGTTTCTGGTACAGGGGTTGCCAAGAGCAAACGCCAAGCCGAGCAGAATGCAGCTGAAATGGTTATTAAAGCTTTAGGGGTATAGATATGCAAGCACAATGCTTGACAAAGTCAGGAAGATTATTGAGCGTGAATATGAGGCTCAGAAGTCTGACGAATGGCTTAAGCTTCGTGGTAAAATGCTCACGGCGTCTGATGCAGCAACGGCTATTGGCTGTAATCCTTATTCATCTGAAAAGGAGCTGATCCTAAACAAGTGTGGTCACCGAACATTTTTCGGCAATGAGGCGACAAAGCATGGTGAAAAGTACGAGGACGAAGCTCGTGACAAATGGTGTGCAATGACCGGTGAAGTTTCTCACGAGATTGGCTTGTTTCCCCATCCAAAATATGATTGGCTTGGTGGAAGCCCTGATGGTATCACAGAGTCTGGAAAGCTTGTTGAGATTAAGTGCCCTCTCAAGCGTAAGATTACCAGTGAAGTCCCCATTCATTATATGCCGCAGCTTCAGTTACTGATGGACATTTTAGACCTTGACGAAGCTGTGTTCATACAATACAAACCCTATGATCTGACTTGGCCAGCTCCAGAGGAGTTTGTTGTTACTCACGTGCCACGAGTTCCCAATTGGATGGAGGAGAATCTCCCAAAGATGAAGGCTCTTTGGGACAAGGTGTTGTGGCACCGTGAACACGGAGTTGAGGACCTCTTGCCTAAACCCAAGGAAAAGAAGACTCGCAAAAAGAAGGTTGTCGAAAAGAAGTGTGAGATCATCGACCACGATGAAGATGATTTTTTCAATGATTAACCAAAAGTCTTTTCAGCTCGATATGTAACATACAATAATGCATCAATTGGGTCTCTGTGTTCTGAGTACACCTCACCAATGAGTGCTGATGTTGGGGGTAATATCCCATTATCAACAAACACAAAGATTGCCATTTTTGAAGATAACTTTATCCGTTTTCTTATTATGTACACAACTTGACCAACTGTCATATCTCTGTTGATAAGATAACAGTGTCGGTCTAAATCAGGTACGCTTTTTTCTTCATCCGCAACCTTAATGTACACAGGAACTTTATCAGGGTGCTTTACCATAGCGAGATGAGCCTTCCTTGATGGATCTTCTACCATACAATTTATAGATATTTTTCTCTACAACTTTAAACGGATGATAAAACTCGTGAGAGTTTCAAATAGGGTCACCAAGAGGCACTTCCTAAATCCGGTAAGTAAGAAGTTTATAACATTAAAGTACACACCATCACTTGTCGAGACATTTGTTAACGGTCATAACCTTGATGACTTTGTAAAGGGTGTGATAGCAACTGAGGTTATAACAATCGGTGTCAAGATATTCATAGTAATGTACAATCTAGAGACTAAAAAATATACGTATGAAGACGTCCCAGGTCCCAACACCATCGATGTTGATCCATCTGCCACTGACGTTGTCCAAACCTACGAGTGCTATGTCGGCGAAGACTACAGCTTTGATTGTCGAGAAGTGCTACAAGACCGGGACCAAGAACCTGACGGGTAGGCTTATCGCCCCCTATCAGCGTGATGGTGTCCTATGGATGCTCTGGCGTGAGAGGCAACACTCTGGTCCCAGAGGTGGCTTCCTGTGTGATGAGATGGGTCTGGGAAAAACTGTCCAGACAATCACCACCATTTTGGGCAACCCTAAAAAGTCAACCCTAATTGTCACCCCAAAGTCAATCATTACCCAGTGGAAAACAGAGATTGCCAAGTTTGCACCTCATCTCAAGGTTATGCTATTTGATGGTCCAGACCGCAAGACAAACTTTCAGGATTTTGATGTTGTTATTACTCCTTACAGCCTAACCTACAAAAAGAAGGATAACCCTGATGACACTCCACTCCACGAGGTTCATTGGGATAGGATTATCCTTGATGAGGCTCACGAGATTCGCAATATCAAGTCAAAAATGAACATCAGCCTCAGTTCTATGAAGTCAGAAATCAGGTGGCTCCTCACTGGCACCCCGGTTTTCAACACAATAAAGGACTTCATAGGCTTGTGCAGGTTCCTAGGTGTGTCAAGGCAGAAGGTCCAAGGTGATCTCGCAGATGTTCGTAGAACCTATGTCAAGCGTCGCACCAAAGAGGACCTATCAAAGTTTAACAAGCGTTTGGAACTTCCTCCATGTGACTTTGAAAATGTTGAGATTGAGATGTATCCAGATGAGTGGAAATTGTATGAAGCTGTTTTCACAGAGAACCAGGATATTGTTCGAGACCTTTTCAGAAACTCTACCAACATTGGGATGCACTCTATGCACATCCTGGAGTGCCTTTTGCGTTCTCGTCAGACTGCAATCCACCCTCAAATCTACCTCAATGGTGTGGGTAAAAAGAAGGATGAAGTCCCTGACAAGTGGGAGCATGCAACCAAGAAGATTGATACACTTTTGGAAATGATTAAGGAGCATCCGAATGAAAAGACTCTGATTTTCTGTCAATTCATTGGTGAGATGAATCTTATTCAGGAGGAGTTGTATCAACAAGGTGTCAAGACCTATCGGATTGATGGTTCGGTCAACAAGGATGAACGCGATAGGCGAGTCAAACTTTTCAAGAGTGGTCCTCAGGGTGTGGTTTTCCTGATCCAGATCAAAGCCGGTGGTCAGGGTCTCAACCTTCAGGAGGCAACTCGGGTCTACATAACTGCACCAAGTTGGAATCCAGCAACAGAACTTCAGGCCATTGGTCGGAGTCATAGGACGGGACAGACCAAGAAGGTTGTGGTTCGCAAGTTGATCGCGACTGGGCCGCAGGGTCTCCCAAGTATTGAGCATTCTATGATGGACCTACAAAAAGCCAAGTCTATAGTCTGTTCAGAGGTTCTTAATGACCCCAGACTGGTTGGTCAGATTCCAACTAAGGTTGGTGGTGGCAACCTAACAATCCGGGACATCAAAAAGATTTTCCAGGTATAGAGTAAATGGTTGTTGGTTCCCGTGCTCAGGTTTTCCATGGCACAGCAGACAGAACTACCGGCGGCCTCGAGAAGAAGAATCTTGTTCTCAAGGATGGGCGTATTGTGTCCAAGACTGCTTCACAGGCGGCACTCAAGCGTATGAAGTCCGAGGGTAAGAAGCACCTCACCAAGGTGTTCAAGCCCACCAAGAAGGGTTTCAAGCTGCAGCCCAAGGAGGGTACCGCCGCATATAAAAAGCTTGTAAAAAAGATGTAAGTAATTATTAAAAATGAAGGACGCTGTTAAAGATTGGATGGCGTGTGTTAAAAGAGCTAAGAAGGTGATGCGTCAGCCACCAAACACCTATACCATGATAAAGGGTACAGTCCTTCAGACGGCCCAAAAATGTTATTGTGCTATGGGCTACTAGCAAAAAAAATCTCAGGATAGATTAAGAAAATGATGAACTCGACCAACTTTGCTAACAGCAAGCAGCGTGTTATCCGCATGGGTCCCCGCGGCGGCTTCTATGTCGCCAAGGCTGACGGTCAGAAGAAGCGTAACCCAGTTGCCAGGTTCCGCAAGGCGGCTGACGGCTCTATGGTGAAGCTGACCAATGTCAACCTGACCAACGTGCCCGAGGCAATCCGCCCCACCCGTGCAGCAGCCAAGGCTACCCCCAAGCCAATGAACGACAGTGCCAAGGCTACCAAGATGTTCCAGACCATCCTGGCTAAGCCTGTCCGCAAGGTGCGTAAGAACAAGGGCGTGGCTCGCAAGAAGATGCCAACCCCAATGGCTGCACCAAACGCACGTAAAGCACGTATGAACGCCATGACCCTGAAGCGTGCAGGTGGTGCAATGCCCGCACCCCGCAGCCGCGTCCGTGCAATGCCCAAACCCCGCGGCCGCAAGCCAATGAGCGAAAGTGCCAAGGCTACCAAGATGTTCGCCAAGGTCCTTAACAAGCAGGTGGCACCCCCAAAGCCAAAGGCTGCCAAGGTTGCCAAGAAGAACGTGATCGTCGTGTCCCCAGGTGGCACCCTCTACAAGAGCAAGCGTTCGGAGATGGCACTGAAGCGTGCAGACGCCCAGAAGAGGCTTCGTCAGCAGAACCCCTTCGCTGCCCTTAACAAGGCTCTGATGCGTTAATTACCAACACTTTGGTGTTGTTCTAAAAATAAAGAATTAAAAATTTTAAAAACTTGGTCAAAGCTTTTAAAATTTTTGTAAAATGCCAAAGGCGTTGTCGCTCAATCCAAACCAACAAACTGAAACCCCTTTAGACGTTGCGGCTCGTAGATTTTCAACTGATGCAACTTCCAGGTAATTCCAAACATTTTATTCATAAAATATACACTGTTCATATCAACAATAGCAACACCCGAATGCCTTGAATAGAGTCCCTTCTCAGCCTGTCCCCCGATGTCAGCACCACTCGCGTCAAATATAGGTGCCTTGATGGTGTCATCAGAATCTGTATCAACCTTTACACGAAACTTTGGCTCACCACCAGAATCCTTGATGTTCGAGTTGAACATACCACGAACTTCATCTTCTGGTAGATCCTTACCGAAAATCTGCTGACGATTCTCATAGACATGATGGACAACATACTCCTCTAGACCCCTTAGGAATGTATAAAACTTGTTGACGTAGTTGCCCTCCTCATCCCACCCCTTCATAGAAAACTGAACATCCCATTTAGTCGGACCCATACCAGCCTTGAAGCCAGAGATTCCAAAGGGAATATACATCCTTGGTATCTGGAAGCTTAAGGGCTTGTTATCTTCAGGGTTTGCAATACATATCTTCTTGTTGGAATAGTCACAAAGCAACGGTCTATCGATAGTTGTGAAAGACATAGTTAATTTATGTTTAAAATCTTTAAGCCCCAGAATCAACTGCGAAGCAGTTGGGCTGTTCAGGCCGAACACGTCTCACAAACTGTCGACGGGTCAATAGTAAACTGAATTGGTCGAGCCTTTGCCTTGCTCCTCAGATAGTACATACCAGTCTTGAGACCAGACTTCCAGGCATACATATGCATCGATGAAAGCTTGGACATTGTCGGATTCTCAACAAACAGATTCATACTCTGACTCTGGTCAATGAAGTGACCGCGGTCTGCAGCCATATCAATCAACGTCTTTTGCTTAATCTCCCAGACTGTCTTGAAAAGGTCCTTGATATCCTGTGGAATTTCTGAGATATCCTGGATTGAACCACCAGCCTTAATCATATTATTCTTGAGTTCGGTCGACCAGATTCCCTTCTCAATGAGTGCATTCACCAGGTACTTATTGATAACCACAAACTCACCAGCCAGTGTGCGGCGGAGATAGATGTTGGTAGTGTATGGCTCAATACATTCATTGTTCCCAAGAATCTGAGAGGTACTCGCAGTTGGCATAGGGGCCAATAGGAGACTGTTGCGGAGCCCGTGCTTCTTGATACGCTCTTTGAGGGCTACCCAGTCCAGAGTCCCAACGCCATCGGCGTTGTTCCCTTCCCACATATCAAATTGGAGAATTCCCTCCGAAGCTGGGGAACCCTTGAAGGTTTCATAGGGTCCATCCTCAATAGCAAGCTGGCAGCTCTCCTCAAGGGCTGCGTAATAGATTGTCTCAAAGATGTTCTTGTTGAGCTTGTGAGCTTCGGGTGACTCAAATGGCATCTTTAGGATTGCAAACACATCTGCCAGTCCCTGAACACCAATACCAATTGGACGGTGCCTCATATTAGAGTTCTTGGCCTCCTCAATTGGATAGTAATTGCGATCGATCACTCGGTTCAGGTTGCGAGTCAGGATTCGTGTCACTCTCTCAAGCATCTCAAAGTCAAACTCGCCACCTTCTATGAACTTTGGTAGAGCCAAAGAACCAAGATTGCAAACCGCAGTCTCGTCAGGCTTGGAAACTTCTAAAATTTCGGTACAAAGGTTACTGGACTTGATGATACCAATGTTCTTCTGATTGGACTTGCGATTGCACGAATCCTTGTAGAGCATATATGGCGTACCAGTTTCGGTCTGTGACTTGATGATTGCCTTCCACACCTGCATTGCTGGCACGGTGAAGTTGGCACGACCTTCAGACTCATACTGAGTGTAGAGCTTCTCAAACTCATCGCCGTAGCAATCACACAGACCGGGGCACTTGTCTGGGCAGAATAGACTCCAATCCCCACCCTCCTCAACACGTTTCATAAATAGATCGGGAATCCACATTGCAGAAAACAGGTCGCGGCACCTGGCCTCCTCATCACCCTGATTGAGGCGAAGCTCTAGGAACTCCATAATATCCGCGTGCCAGGGTTCCAGATAGATTGCAATAGAACCCTTGCGACGTCCAGCCTGATTGACGTACCGGGCTGTCGCGTTATACACCCTGAGCATAGGGATGATACCATCCGAGATACCATTGGTTCCACGAATCTTCGACTTGTTGGCACGAACATTGTGAATATGGAGACCAATACCACCAGCCCACTTGCTAATATGGGCACAGTTAGTCATCGTATTATAGATTCCGTCAATACTGTCATCCTTCATAGCTAGAAGGAAGCAGCTGCTCATCTGAGGCCTTGGGGTTGCAGCGTTGAATAGGGTTGGCGTCGCGTGGATGAAATACCCCTTTGACATATACTCGTACGTCTCAATAACCCTCACACGATCATTACCGTGAATACCCAAAGAAACCCTCATAAACATATACTGAGGGGTCTCGACAATGACGCCATTGACCTGTTGAAGATAACTCTTTTCCAGAGTCTTGAGACCAAAGTAGCCATACTCAAAGTCCCTGTCAGGGACAATAGCATCATCGAGACCATCATAGGTGATTTCGCAGTCTAGGATACCAGCTTCAGACTCTTTGGTCATAGCTTCAGTGAATGTTTTGGGGGCAATCTTCTGGATATTACTTGCAATGATACGGGTTGCCAAGGTTTCATACTTGGGTTGCACGGTCATCCAGCCAACCGAAACCTCTGCAGCCAATGAGTCAATTTCCTGAGTTGAGATACCATCATACATAGACTCGACAACCTTCTGAGCAACCCTCTCAGGGCTCACATCACCAATCAAATCCTGGGCCAACTTGGATATGCGGCTGGTAACCTTGTCAAACTTCATATCCTCGTGAGATCCAGAACGCTTGAGGACCTTCATAGTTATTTTGATAATATAGTGTCTGAAATCTTTAATCCGAACTTCTCACAGAAACCGGGCCAACAATCTCAGCCTTACGGTTAGGCTGGAGCATATAGCTGTTCACAAAGAATGGACCCATCTCGCCAGCTGGTGTGATTGGTGCGTATGAGCCTACAAAGCAAGGTCCTGGACTCAATCCACTCTGGCACTTTGGTCCCTTCATAAATGGTGAAGGACTATCCAGGGGGGCGAATGCTTCATCGAGGTCAGCTGCAAGAATCATTTATTATATTCTCAGATATTAATAATGAAGTCAGAGATTCGGTCTGACGTGCTGTCATCCATCCAACAGTGTGCCACCCCACTCAACACCCTGTTCTTTTCTGATTTCAATATAAGTCTGCTCCAGAAGATGATACGCCAGATGTTCAAGGACAAGACTGGTATTTCTGTAGATTATCAGAAGCCAGCAGATCTCCTTGCCCTGATGAGATCTGTATTCATTGCCAACTCCTGCAACCCAAATGAGAAGGTTTGCGAACAGACCAAGTTTATGAATGAACAGGTTGCCAAGTTAGCAATCGGTCAGATTGAAACGGGTGTCTCTCAGTATATTGGTTACATGCGTGATATAGATTCGACCCATATCCCACTTGCTGTTCCCGTCAACACAAGCACTTACGGTCAGAAGATTGACCTGAATGACCAGATTGGGATGTGAAGAGGTACTTAAAATTTCAAGACACTAACATCGTAAGATGAGTCTCAATGACTACAAAGAGAGCACTATGCTCATGTGTAAACAGAAGGGTTGGGACAAGGCAAATATCCCGACTGTGTGGCTTCTGTTTACAGAGGAGGTTGGTGAACTAGCTTCGGCGATTAGACAATATACCAGGACGTTCAAGAAAAGGGCCCTAAAGAAGGAGAGGGGTGTAGATGTTCAGAGTGAAATGGGTGATGTTTTTAGCTACCTGTTTCAACTAGCATCTATGTTGAACGTGGACCTGAATGAAATGTGGGTTAACCATCAGATGAAGGCGATTGAAAAAAATTATAGTGCGAATAAGTAAGAATGAGCGAGTATATGCTCGATGATTACAACCTGATAAATGACATCAATCCATTTGTTGTCAAGGACTTTTCTTTACCTGGAACTTGGTCTGATCCTTATAAATTTGCCCCACATAAAGAAGTTGTAGAGGAAGATGCACAGTGGGATACCCCTTATAAGAGTCCTAGTTGCTCTATGATTGCACTTGGTGATAAGACTGTGAGTTTTTGTAATCCAGGAGAGCCAAACTGCCCAATGTCTAGACCCCTGGAACCCCAGCAAAACTTTGAGCCAGGTATGTGGAACTATTACCCAAAGAAGAAAAAGGTTGAGAAGAAGGGTGGTATCAATTGGATACTAATTGCACTGGTTGTACTTATACTCCTATCGTTCGCACAACGCTAAAGTAACGATCGAGACGATACTCGTTTAGGCAAGTTGCGATGACCCGTAGACTTGTGTTCCTATAAATTTCATTCAAAAGTTCAATCTGCCAACCACACTTTCGATTTATCAGCGGTGGCTCGAAAGTTGGGTCAAGGATCTTGATGGCGTTCATCAGGCGAATCTTGGTCTTGTAGATCGGGATCACAATATCGTGATTATCAAGGACAAGCTTGCAGAGTTTGCGGCGGACGTCAAGGTTCTTCTTAACCATACAATCAAGGAAGCATTCATACTTGGTCTGGTGGGGCTCGAATAGAAGGTGGGTCCAGTTACCAGTTGGTGCGGTATTGTAGATCCAATCACGATGAGACTTTACACCAATACCAGGAACAAACTTGTCATACACCACTTCAACTATGTGTGTACCTTCCTCGACACTGTATGAGTAGAGAGCCTCACGAACATAGCATGCCATCTTGCTTCTTTACAGAATATGCGAGCTTCTTCTCTAAGTCTGCTAAATGTTGCTTTGATTTCTCGTCCATCTTTGGACACTTGTGAACTGTGAGGTTAAGGCACTTGAAGCAGAGCTTTGCGCCACAACAGGTACAGGTCATAGGTATGCCACATTTCTTCTTGCAGTTCTCGCACTTGGTCATTTTTTTACTTACATATAGTAATATAACTTTAAGAATGGTTAGTAAAACACCAAGACCTAGAGGAAGAGCTCCAAAAGGAATGAAATGGGATCCAACGGGAGGAAAATGGGTGCCTACTGCGACACCAGTTGGTTCCAAGAGGTCGCGAGGGAGTGCGACTCCAGCTAGGAGTGCCAAGAAACCCCGCGTTGCGTCACCCAATGTCAGTGAGTCAAAAACTGCTAAGAAACCAGGGACAATACGAATAAAAAATTTAAAATCAGCTATGAGAACACGTAAACGCAAGCTCCCCTCAGGGAGAACACCCGTTCCACGTTCTGCGAGTTCAGCTGGTGTGAAAAAGGCAAGGACCAATTCACCAAATACACTTACACTTAAGAATGCGAGTGTAAAACAGCTCATTGCCAGTGCAAATGCTGTGAAGAACATCAACAAAGAAAAATACAACAAACATATTACCGAAATGAAAAGAAGGGTTAATGTGACTCAAAACACCAATGTAAGACTTGCTGCGTATATAGCTAAAAATGCTCCATCTCCTCCAAAGCCCACACCCAGAGGAAAAGGAAGAGGAAGCGTGAAGGGGAGGGGTAATGTAGCAACACCCAAAAATTCCATCACTGCCTCCTTAATTGAATTTAATAAGTTATCATCGAAGGAAGAAGTACTTATGTATATTTATACTAAAATCCAAGAAAGTGAAAATTCAAGAGATGCATATCCATGGGCGGTTCTTTATACAATTATGAATAAGATTTTTGCTACACGACTTGTGAGTACATTTAATAAAAAAGACGTTGATAAACTTTTTGAAGATGTAAAGTTACATTTATCAAAATCTAGAACTGGTAATTCTAGAAATCACTCTAGCAATCTAACTGATGAAGAACTTGTTGATATGTTATTTTTAATGTATCTTGACGGTGTCCATGACAAATATTTAAAGGATGTAAATTTTCCACAATTTTTAACTACCGGTTATGTTACAGAAATTATTGATAAACCAGTATTGAATTTTGTAAAGGATTATGCTTCATCTAATAGAATTACTCCACTTTTTCAAACATTTTATGGTCTCACAAATGTAAACGTCCCTCAAGGTATAAGGAATAATATTCTTTCACTTTACAATGGCAATAGGATATTTTCGGAAGGTTTGTGGAGTATGCGTGATAATAATAGTAAAAAGCCTACAAAGGAGATTATAGGTGCCAGTTGGGAAGCTAATTTTAAGAAAAATATTGAGACATTATTTCCAAGACAAGTAAAGAATGTTATAAATGTAGATTCAATTGACAAATTAGTAGTATCAAAGGTAAACGGTAATATAAGAATATACACCGGTATTGACCAAGAAGCTGAAAGTCAGCCTATTTCAACAATTATTGAAACATCTATGACTAACAGAGGTTATTTCTTATATCCATATATATCATTGGGTGTATTATTAGATCCAGGTAATACGATGGTTAGAAGAATGTTGAGAAATGACATACAACACATTTTATCAAGTAAACCAACTGTGGGTCTCATGTATGATGTTGAACCAACTACAATTTCATTTTCATGGCGAAACAATAATTTCTTTGTACTTGACTCTGGCAAAATTGAATTACCCCCAATTAGTAAAAATTCAAGAGATCTGCTTGGTAAACCGGTTTTGACTGTAAAGGTAAATGGTTCATTAGTACCAATTGGAGCTTCGTCTGGCGAAGCAAAAGCTACTGAAGTTGCGGAATCTAAACGGGGTAAATTCACAAAGGGTTTTATAGAATTTGGAAAGTTTATGGGTGATGGATTACAATATATGTATTTAGCATCAAAGCGTAGACAAAGAAATCCAAGAGCATTCTGCTCGGGTGATGGTATGGCGTGTGCTTCCTATATGTTTTATTCAAAATTATTTGAAAAAACAGATCCCCCTCTTATTGTTGATGGTGGTGCTAGACAGGGTATAAAACTTACAATGTACAACATTGGTGAGTATGTTAATCTTAAAAGTACCAAGCCTATACCAGTTCAGGTTGCTAGTAATCTTACCGGCCAAGGAGCAGTAGCCGGTCGTAACTCACCAAATGGAAATGTAGTACAGAGTGAAAATAGACTTAGAAGAATTGTAAGTAAAACTCCTGGTGCATTGAATCTTTCACCAAAAACTCTTGAATTTTTATTGGCTCGAACTATGGCACCAAAATAGTCTTGTCACAGTCAACATAATGTAAAAATATAGTACCTTCCTTGAATGGCACGGGTCTAAACAGGAACACAACTTCCGTTTCTGTGCGAAACATATCATTATTTTTAGCCTTCGTCTTTGTAATCTTGTCCACCCTTTCAACTATGGACATATCAACATCATACCCCCTGATTTTGATATAGTCTTTTCCGCTTTTGGCAATCACTCGACTCGTCGCTTTGATACTGTACTTACCAAATCCTTTCTTTGGAACAGTGGGGGCTTTTGGACTTCCAGGCAATAAAGTTGGCATTATATAATAATATAATGACGAGTTTATATTTTATTACCCTTAACAACAAAGTGTTGAATATGAGAGTCAAGTCGAGAACTTGTATAATTGGTCTAAGTGACAAATCTACAGCAAAAAAAATGAAGAAGAAAATTGATATGAAAGGTGTCAAGGTGTCAGAGATTGACTATATGAGAGATGAATTCTACGAGATGCTAAAATTGAATCAATTTACTCTGATGATTGCAAATGATGTCAAGTTTAATAGTGATAGCTTTAAGCTCGATGGAGACATACTAGACAGCCCGAATGTTTCACAAGAAGAACTAGCCTCACATTTTGAGAAATTGTATAATTTTGATGTCTGAAATTGTCCCAAGTACTAGCCGCTATATATACAGAAAACAAGTGCCGAGCACTTGGGAGTGCCAATGTATTCCCAGATTGCCAACAACACCTTTAGCTACATCCTGACTCTTGATGAGTTCAGACACGGTATACCTGAGCAGTTCAGACCTTCATGGGTAAAGATTACTACGATAACAATGATTTCAACTTTATCGGATACTGTTGACATTCACAAGTTCCGTGAACGTATGGAGAAACTCGGGTCCGTCAAACTCAAGATGAGCGGTTCCAAGTCTGAGGGTTTCGAGTGGAAGCTCAAGCCAACAACCTTTTACAATCAGGTTACTCTTGGTTATCAGGACGCTTACAGCACCAAGTCCGTCAAGGTGTTCCCCAATGGGAGTATCCAGGTTGCTGGTTGCAGTGATCTGTTTGATTGTAAACGGATCATTACGCAGCTTGTTTATCTGCTCAAGAATGTTTTGCAACTTGAAAGAAAGATTTCACCTGGAGACTTCAGGATTGTTATGATTAACACAAACTTCAGCATCAACAAATTTCTGAATCTTATTGAGATTGCAGAACATTTTAGCAACAATAAAAATTTCAAGGTTTCTTTTGATCCTGATAGGTACTCCGCAGTCAAGGTAAAGTTCAAGCCTGCCGAAGATATGAAGGAAGTCACAACCAGTATTTTCAGCACAGGTAAGATTATCGTGACTGGAGCTGAGACCCTCAAGGAAATTGCATTTGCTTACAATTGCATCAACCGATATATGAACTTGAAGCCTTCAATCTATGTCCAGGAGGCACCAACAAAGGACTGCTTTGATATTTTTATGGGGTACAAACTTGACTCTTGGATTAAGAAGCTAAAGGCGGATGGTTTCGAGTCTTGGATTCCCACAAGGACAAATATGCAAATTAATTTCTAGCTTGATAGTAAATGTCTCAGCGACTTGGTATGGCCGATGGTAGGTGCTTCACAATCTCAACCTCATCCCAGCTCCTTAACGACTACGTGATGAACAGCAATGGCGTCTCCCTTGCGGACAACTACAGCTACCGCAAGCTCCTTCAGCAGAAGGGTCCACAGCTTGTGAATGAGATCCAGGCAATGCAGCAGTCCGGTGGCCGTGCCCCCCACTGCCAGAGCTGCGATAAGCCCCTCTTAAAAGTCCCAAACACATATTAGATGACGTGTTGCCATATCGGTTGTAGCAATGTAACATTAATGGATTCATTTTGTACCCGCCACCTATCCCAACAATGTTCAATATGTTTTGAAAAGGTTCGTAGCACAAATTCACCCAATACAAAACGGCTTCGTTGCGGTCACGCATTTCATCTGGAATGTATACTTGATTGGTTTGTCCAGTCTGATGAATGTCCAGTTTGTAGACAGGTCCATAAGAATGATAAACTCTTAAAATTTAAACAGAAAATTCAACATGAATTACGAGAGAAGTACAAGTGTGCTATTCAAACTTATGAAGATGAACTAAGAAGGTTGCGTAGTACTAGGTAAAAAAAGATGGTCATCAGTAGTAAGATGGCCGATAGATGTACAGGTACCACTGTATCTGGCAATCGGTGTAAAAACGGCCCCAATTGCCACATACATAAAGACCCTTGCTCAATTTGCCTATCTAGGATTACAAAAGACACGAGACGTGTCCTTCCCTGTGGACACGAATTTCACATCCAATGCATTGATAGGCTCAAAGAAACTGGCTCGAATCAGTGCCCTCTATGTAGGAAACTTTTTGACGTCTCACATTTCAAGATTTCACTCAAGATTGTAAATACCAGGGCGGATACAACATCCACTACTGAACTCCCAAGTGAATCAATTAGAAATGTTATTGACGGTCTCAATTTTGATTTTCTTGATTTTTCAAGCAGTCTAACAGAACTCAACTTTGATATCGACACGCTTCAGGATTTACAGTCGCTTCTTAATGACATTGGTGTTAGCAATACCGACATTGATCCCACGATTTTTGACACAGAATGAGTTGCAATATTTGCTATAGTTGTAACTGTACTTCTTGTCAGACTTGATTGGATTCAGGATAGCCTTACCACTCGCATCCGTCAACAGGGGTCCAGCACCCCACCCCTGCTTGTGGCTCCATACATTTGCCTTGAATACAATCTTTTTACCAGGGGACAGCTTCTTTGACTCGATCTGCTTTTTGACCGCACTCTTTATTCTAGACTCTGGAATCTTGAAGAACGCAGCAATCTTTTTATAAGTGTCACCGGACTTGATTTTGTATTCAATCTCATTGTGCTGCTTGTAAAAATGAAAGTCGCCATTGGAGTTGCCAAACTTGTTGGTTGGTGCAACAAACATCATAATCTTGTAATGTCCAGGCTTGCAGGTGGCACATGCCTTGGTCCTGTAAACCTTCTTGGGGTTGTCAGCAACAACACGCATTCCGAGATTTCCACACTTTCGATAGTCGTGCATACCCTTATTCCTCCCAACTCTTTCACCTGGTTGAGCCTTGTTGAAACGAAACTTTTCAAAATCGTGAACCGCATAGGCGTAGCAGTTGTTTGACACACGACCCAGGGAAGCCCAGGGTTCATATGTATAGCGGTGAGCACTTCTCGATGGGGGGAGTCTGGTCCTGTTTGAGACGCACACCATTACAATTATTATTGAAAAAAAAATAGTTCCCAATAGTAAATGTTTAAGGAGATTGTTCAGGCAAAGAATCGCACAGAGGCTCTCAATGCCATCATCATATTTACCCTTATGGTGCTGATCAGCACCTTCCTGCTTAGATTCCTGTGGAACCAGGGGCTCGTCAAGCACGTGACTGTGTTCAAGCCAGTTGGTTCACTGAAGGATGCGTTCCTGCTGTCTCTTGGTCTCAGCGTGCTCAAGTGCTGCTAAATTACAGCTCACGGAAACCAACGACAACCTCACCATTTGAGTGCTTCATAGTTGGGAACGCACTGATACCACCGCAATCCTCCTTGTCGCACTCGACGTAATTGTAGCTGATACCCTTCTTATCAAGGTGTGCAAGCTGCTTACGGGTCCAACCACAGCCGTTGGTGCCGTAAACAGTCCACCCCGCATCAGCAGACGCACTAATCTTGGATGTTGTGCCGAAAAGAACATAAATAACTGCAAGAGCGAGGAGGATATTAAGCCAGAGCATTCTTAATCATAACACATATTTTTTGCTTGCTGAGCTTTTCCACTCCTATGATTCCCAACCTCCTAGCCTTTGCCACCACCTCATCCTTTTTGAAAGATTCACACTTCTTACCACGCGACGAGCCATTGATAAACTTTACTACATTCTTATTGAGTATAACACCAGCCTTTTGGGCGTTTAATCTTACCCCGACAGGCTTTGCCCTTGATGGCGAGTTCTTCAAGAGCTTCTGAAGTTTCGTCTCTTTCTGCACCTTTTTCTTTGGTGAAGGAGTTTTCTTCAGTTTGCTTGGGCTGACTTGTGGCTTGACCACTCTGCTCTTTGGTGCAGGTGCATTTGGAACTGGGCGAACTTCTGGCTTGGCCAGCCGTTTCTTTATAGCCTCAGCATTGAAAGTCTTCTTGACAACCGGTGCGTTTGGAGCCAATGGACGTGCAATAACCTTTCTGGGTGCTGGGAGGGCGACCTTCTTCGTGGGACTCATAGTCTGAACTGGGGATACTGGGGAATTGCCAGACTTTGGAAACATGTTGACGGGTGGTATCACGGTATTACCACGAGGTCTGAAAAATCTGAAAATCTTGTCGCCCAAAAGTTGATCAAAAGTCGGAAGTTTCGAGTGATCAACCCCATATCTAAGTCTGTTGTTTTCAACCACTTTTGAAGTTCCTGTGAGATATTCAACTGGGAAGTGCCTCTTTATAAAATTCTTAACACCCTGATTCTTTGATGCCTGATAAATATCATTCAAAAAGAAGTGAACATCATAGCGATAGTCGCTGTTTACAGCTATACCATAATCACGTGTAAATTCACCAGATTGAACCTTTGGATTTCTAAACCCATCAGCCTGCATATTTGCAAAACCAAAATCACCAATGACGGCATTCATACCGATATTAGGAACCAAGAAGTTGCCATATAAAATGGAACCCTTTGTAGTCACACGGTCATCAACAAATACATTATCTGTGTGAAGGTCATTATGACGGAATGATGGAAACTTTTTGTAGAGTTCCGAAAGTGTCCAAATAACTTGAAAGAGTATCACACGAGCATGAAGCTTTCTGAGCTTGTCCTCATACTTGCCGAGAAGTCTCTTGACTGAACCAAATGAATAATATTCAAGATAAAGAACAGACTTGACTGGTTTAGGACACTTCTTGTAATAATACGCGTGCGTAATATTCGGTGAGACACCTTCAAACCTTTTCATAAAGTTGTACTCAAGGCGAGTCTCATTATCTGAAGCCATCTTGATGGCAACTTCCTTCTTACAAGCCTTGTCAATACAACCTATGTAGACGGTACCATAGGCACCCTTACCAATCATCCCAATCCCATCACGAACCTTGAGACCACTCTCATACCCCAAACGCAGTGGGGCCTCCGAGACAATCTTCATCAAACGAAATCCAAACCTATTGGAACCATTTGTCATCTTATAAAGAGCCTTGGCTGGTTCGCAATTGTATTTGTTTAAAATTTTGATGAGTTCATCACCTAGGGCTTTTTTATTTTTTAGGGTTTTGTATTCATATTTATTGTTACTTAACGCAGCTACATTTTCAATGTAGTTGTAGACTGCACTACTCATTTACAATTCACCAAGAAAATTTACTCCTCATCAACTAGCTCCTCATCCTCAGCCTCAGCCTCTGCACCCATCGGGTCAATACCCTGGAAGGCAAAGGAAGGCAGACGCTTAGACTCCTCAAAGAGTCCCTGCTGGAGACGCACACTCACACCAAACTTGTTGTCAATGAACCAAATCTGGTTAATCTCGATGATGGTAAGAACCTTCTGACCCTTCTCAAGAGTATCAAGAGGAACATTCTCGCGGCGACAATTGTACACCTCAGGAACAAAGTTGCCAGTCTTGAGGTCGGTCATAACCTTGAGCTTGATAGTAGAAGGATAGTCATCCTTACCAGGACGAACAAGAGGCTTGTAGAGTGCCTCCTTGAGAACAGAGATATTGTACTTCTTGCCGAGCCACTCAACAGAGTTCTCAGCAACTGCATTGATAACCGCCTCATCAAGCTTGGTGATACGCTGTTGAATGTCCATCAGGTTCTCATCGTTCTTGTCGAACGAGAGGTCAAGAGAATAGGATGTCTTCTTAGTGTTTTCATCAGTAAACGCACTCAGGCCAAAGGGAGCACGCATATACGGGAGCTGGATGTAGAGCTTCTTGCCACTGGAACCACTCAGAAACACCGACTTGCCACCATTCTTGTTCTTGCGAAGCTTGGAGAAGGACACGGAGGAAGCATCAAAGTTGGAAGCGGTCTGAATCTGGATGGAAGCCATTGTACTGCTTTTGTTATATATGGTGCCTGGACTTTAAGTATTTTTTTCTGGTGAGAAAGTATAATAATGTGTGACTTCAAGTGTGAGAAGCTTATGATCTCCATCATCTCCGCACTGGTGTTCTTTATAGTCGCCAACCCAGAGACCTTCAAGCTGGTTCGTCGCCTACTCGGCTCTTGGGTGGCAACCCCAACAGGTTGCCCATCTATGACTGGGCTTGTCCTTCACGCAGCAGTCTTTATGCTGGTGGTGTGGGGTATGATGAACATCAAGAGGGAGAAGATGGAGGGTGAGGAAGTTATGGAGGAGGAGCCTCCAACCGCTCCAATGCCAGAGCCAGAGCCAGTTATGGAGCCAGTTGTTCAGGAGCCACCAACTATGATGAGCAAGGTTCTTGGTATGGACATGGATATGGCTGATGCTATGGAGTCTGGTACCTACAAGACTTGCGGCTGCTCCGATGGTAGCCGTGTGGTCATTATGAATTAAATCTAAACATATAATAGATGTTTGTGTTTATATTGGTACTTTTAGTTTTAGCCTATGCAGGCTTCTTGGTGTACCAGGTTGCTTTTGAGAATCGTTCACTTTTCAATCTAAAGACGTGGAACCCCCTTGCGTATGAAAAGGGTGTCAAGGTGGAGGGAACACTCTCGAGTGATGACCCCACCGCTCCAACTGTTGTTGGATTGAAATGCCGCTTCCCAGGTTCGGATATTACGAATAATAAGGTGTTTGATAAGGAAGGTGAGCCACTCGATTTGAATACTGAGGTTGCTTGCACAAGCTGTAATCAATATGTGTTCAAATCTGGTGGGAATTGTTCACTTTATCAATATGACAAAGAGTTTAACGAGAGAGGTTCTTTCCAGCCAACTGTAGGAACCTGCACAACTCGCAAGAAAACTGGTGCGTGCCCATTTTAGAAATCCTCGTCAAAATTAACACTCTCGCAGTTGTCATCAAATTTCCCATAATCTCCAACACGCTTCTCAAAGAAGTTTGTCTTTCCATCCAATGCTATGTTTTCCATAAAATCGAATGGATTTGCTGCGTTGAAGATTGGTGAAAACCCAAGTTGCTTCATAAGCCTATCAGAAACGTATTCAATATATGTTGACATCTTTTCAGAACTCATTCCTATGAGTTTGCAAGGGAGAGCCTCTAAGATGAATTGCTTCTCAATGGTCACAGCCTCATTGACAATATGAGATACTGTTGCCTCGGTCGCCTTGTTATTGAGCATACCAAAGAGTTCAACAGCAAAATCTTGGTGAAGTCCTTCATCGCGGCTGATTAGTTCATTACTGAAGGATAATCCTGGCATAAGTCCACGCTTCTTGAGCCAGAATATGGCACAGAAACTCCCGGAGAAGAAGATACCCTCAACGCATGCAAATGCGACCAGACGATTTGCAAATGGTTGAGAGTTATCAAACCACTTCATAGCCCAATCGGCTTTGCTCTTGACACATTCAATAGTCTCAATAGCTCGGAAAAGTTTGTCCTTTTCAGTTGGATCTTTAACGTACTTGTCAATCAGTAAACTATAAGTCTCACCGTGAACCATTTCATTATGCTGCTGATATGCGTAGAATGAACGAGCCTCTGGAACCTGCACTTCGTTTGCAAAGTTTATGTTGAGATTTTCGAAAACAATTCCATCTGAAGCCGCAAAGAATGCCAAGATGTACTTGATAAATCTCTGCTCATTATCGGACATCGCGTTCCAATCATCGAGATCTTTGCTAAAGTCAATTTCTTCGGCTGTCCAATTTGACATCTGAGCCTTCTTGTACATTGCCCAGAGGTTTGGGTGTCTAATTGGGAATATTGTAAACCTGTTTGGATTTTCGGCTAAGAGGGGTTCCTCCCGTCCCAGTTGCGTCCCGCCTTTGGCGTTGGACTGCCCACACAGATGTTCCTCAAAGTCAAATATATTACCAATATGTTTCCCGTCGATGAAGACCTGTGGATATGTTGTAATTCTCTTGCCACAAATTATTTCAAGTTCGGCTTTTTCTTTGTTCAGTTTCTCATAGGTAAGGTTGTACTCGTCGCACAACTCAACGGTCTTATCACATAGAGTACAACCATCCTTAGAATAAATAATGATCTTCATGATATTATCCCTGAATATTTTTGTAGCCAAATCTTAAATATGATAACCCCTCAGGACATTTTCCCTCACGAAGTCATCAAGGTTCTAGTTGACTTTGATGGTGTGGAGGAAGAACTCTATGCAAAGGTGCTTAGAAACGATGACATAAACTTGGTTGTGACCTATCTTAGCCCAACCTCCAAGGTCTACAAGGGTTCCTGTGTTTATTCATTCGAGGCGACGGTTGAAAGAGTAAACTTTGATAGTATAACAGAACACTATGCGGGTATCATAGACATAACGGACATAGATATGACCAACATCGGAAAGAATATGTTTGTGTTGGATCGAGAGATTATAGAAGACCATGACTCTGATATAGAGGATGCATCAGACGAAGAAGATCAGTATGAGGAAGATGACTTTGTAGTGTCAGATGGGGAGGAAGGCACAACGCCAAGGACGTTGGGGATATCAGACCACATGGAAGTTGACCAAAAGTGGAATGAGTGGCAGCCGTCAACATCAGGTGGGAGACACTTTAAGAATGTTATTGATGCGATAGAGTGTCGTGTCAGGAGTCAGGCTGATGAAAAAAACTTTGTCTAACGCGTTCCCAGGTTTTTAAAATAGTGCCAGCTGATAGTATCTATCAGGATGTACGAAGATATTTGGGCTGACTTTGAGGCTTCTATAGATAAGCCTTCTACGGTAACAACGGAAAGATACAACGATTTCATTTGCAAGTGTGGAGGTACAAAAGTTTTCGGCTATGAAAATCTCCCCACATGCACAAGTTGTGGTATTGTTGATAGTATGTATGTTGATGACACTCCCGAATGGACCAGTGGTGTCCGCGAAGATGGTGTTTCAAACGACCCTTCTCGTTGTGGAAACATAATTGCAGACCCGGATCTATTCTCATCATCATGGGGTGTTGGTACAGTTATTCATGCGAACCGTGGGTCCACTTACGCTATGAAAAGAATGGCCAAGATCAACTTTCATTCCGCTATGAATCACAGGGACCGTGCTCTCTTTCACGCATATCAAGATATTGAAAGGGCTGCCACTTCTGTACTCGAGCTCCCCCAGGGTGTTGTCAAGAATGCCAAGGTTCTATACAAAAAGTTCAACTCCGAGACGCTGACACGTGGTGCGATCCGAACTGGTATCAAGGCTAATTGTGTACTCTTTGCCTGTAAGATTGCCAATATCCCAAGAACAACAAAGGAGATTGCCGATGCGTTTTCTATCCCAACAAAGGACATTAGCAGGACTTCCAATATGATCCGAGACGCTCTTTTGGGTGAGAAGGAATCCAAAGTTACTCGCCCAGCTGATGTTGTTGGGAGATTGCTCAATGAATTTGGTTGTATCGATGGAAAAACTCGGATGAAATGCATCAAGTTTTGCAAAAGTTTGGAGAATTGTGTTCCACTTATGTCAAAAACCCCAAACAGTATTGCTTCTGCGGTTATTCTTCACGTTCTTGGTGAGTCGACTTCGAGGTCGGAAGTTTGCAGGAAGTGCAACATCTCAGCCCCAACCCTGACTAAAATAGAAAACATAGTTAAACAGCATATTAGTTAAAAGTGTAAATGGTCAAGCTGTTTCTCTCCACACCCTGTTATGGAGGTCTTTGCCTCGAGCCCTACCTCACTAGTATCCTCCGCCTACAGATTCTTATGATTCAGAAGGGTCATCAACTTATGATTGATACCACCGAAAACGAGAGTCTTGTTCACCGTGCCCGCAACGTTTCGGTTGGTCGATTTATACAAAAGACTGACGCCGACTACTTTATGTTTATTGATGCAGACGTTCACTTTGACCCCGAGTCTGTTGTTCGCCTTCTTGAGTCTGGTCATGACATTTCCGTGGCCTGCTATCCCAAGAAGTGTGTCATGTGGGATCAGGCCAAGACTTGTGTACAGAATGGTGACCAGCGTGACCCAGCCAAGATGGCATCTTCATTGGTTGTCAACTTTGGGGCGGCCAATCGTCCAGTTGTAAATGGTTTCATCGAGATTCTTGATGGGCCCACTGGGTTTATGATGATTAAGAGGGAAGTTTTCAAGAATCTTGAAGAAAAGTTTCCAGAACTTTGGTGTAAGAATGATCATCAGAACCGCGACTTTGATCATTACCACGCCTGCTTCGATTGTATGATTGACCCCGAGTCAAAGCGTTACCTATCAGAGGATTACGCATTCTGTCGCAGGTACCAACAGACGGGTGGCAAGATTTTTGCCGACATAAATACAACTCTTGGACACGTGGGTAATCTCCCGTTCAGTGCCTGTATGAACGATAGGCTTAAGGTAAAGGCTTGTTAAGTTCATAATGAAGTTGAATACTATTATTGTTATTCGAAGCAAGTCATGCCACGTCAAGACCCTTCATACTATGCTGCGTCTGAATATATTGTGCCTTGAGAGGGGTGTTCAGCACGAGATTTCATATGTGAATGATGATGTACACGCCAAGAATGACATCATAAAGACAAAGATGAAGGAATGTGACAAGCTGTTTTTTATCGAGTTTGGTATCCATGTGGATAACGACTCACTCTTGAAGATTTTCGACAATTATGATTGTCTTGTGTTCCCAGCCGCTTCGGAGGGTATTGATTGGAATATGTTCAAAGTGAAGGTTCTCAATGTTTCGGAGGAACCCGTTGAACAAATGGGACTCAATTTTGATACTGAAATTGGTAATAAGGTTGAGGACAGCATTTATAAGGTTGTCAAGACTGACCCAAAGAGTTGGGTTTTCAAGGGTCCTCAGATGCACAAGGCTTTGAAGAACAATAAGTCCCCAGGTATCACATTGCCACTCAAATTTGATGAAATGTTTGACCGTCTCAAGACAAATGGTGTCAAGGTGTATGCCTATACCGGTGCCAAATTGACTGTGACATACCCTCACGAGTGTCTATCCAACATCCTAGAGGCTGCTGGGGTGTCACTCAAGTAAAAAAAACTTGTCTGAAATGGTCCTTAAAGTTTTGAGTCATTGTTTAGTAAATCAAAATGAACAGTCTCTTTGAGAAGGTGTCGTTTATCGACGCTGATGTCTGGAAGGTCAAGAAGGATACACACCTTCATCAACAGGCTAATCTATTCATCCACACCACCTGGGGAACTCTCCGCAATGGTCAAGCTCCCCCAATTTTCCCTGGTCCGCAGCCAACTTCTATAGCTCGCAGGCACCTCCCTTTGCTCAAACAGAATCAATACTTTGTTTGTGAAAAGACTGACGGGACTCGTTATGGTTTAATCTGTTTTATGTTTGAAGGCAAGAAGATGTGTATGTTGGTCAACAGGGCTCTTGATATGTATCTATTGTCTCTTAACATACCTAGGACTGCCTATAAGGGCACCTTTCTGGATGGCGAACTCATTAAACTCAAGGATGGCACCTGGAACTTTGTTATCTATGATGGTGTGATGGTTTCTGGTGAGCATATTTGTGGACTCATTCTTGAACACCGCCTTGGGGTGTGCAACAAGTTCGCCACGGGCATCTTACGGACTGCAAAGGACCCGGTCAAGAATATCTATGTGAAAAAGTTTTGGAATCTTGAAAACCTTGACAACCTTCTGAGTCACGAGTTTCTCTATGAGACTGACGGACTTGTGTTCACACCTAACAAGGACCCAGTTCGAGTTGGGACACACGACACTCTTTTCAAATGGAAGCCGCGGGATAAGAATACAATTGACTTTCAAGTAAAGGGTAAGCGTCTATACGTGCAGGAAAAGGGTCTGCTTGTCTACGAGTGTGACATCGACGAGGAGTATCCTGATGACACCATCGTAGAGTGTAAGTATATTCCTCACATAAGGAAATGGGTTCCTATTGGAGTAAGAACAGACAAGCACCACCCAAACAACCGTAGGACTTTCTACAAAACTTTGGAGAATATCCGAGAGGATATCCAACTCAATGAGTTCCCCAGGAAAGTTTAACTTTGTCGAGGATGATTTTGAAAGAAAAGTTTTTGAAGAAACTTTTCAAATAATTTCAAATATTGATGGAGGTTGGGAATTTTTTAAAAATTTTGATCCCCACAAGCACAAAGGATTTATGTTTTCGGAACATCCCATCCTTACTAAAATTAGCGGCACTGCCGAAGCTCATGGACACGGTCATAGTGGGGCGAGTTGGGGGATGACTATACGTCTAATGGAGAGGATTGCTAAGGATGGTTGGGAAGCTGTTTGTAAATAAATAGATAGTGATTTGCGTGTAATGGAATTGAATCAATTTTTTTGATAAATGCATCGTTTTTCACCCACCATTGCCCACTGTGCTTGGTATAAGCTATATAGTGTCCCGACGATTCCCAGTTGCGTGCAACTGCTCTTCCCTGATGAACACAAGATGCCATCAAAGCATACTTTGTATTCGTTTCAGGTGATTCTGGGTGCAGGTACTCCTTCATATCAAGTGTGTCATCAAGCTTTATAGGTGCCTTGATACCAAGTGTGAATGCCAGGGTTTTGGGGAGTTCCCATAACATACTACGAGTTGCCGAGGCTTCCCACATCTGACCATCATCATCTTTATATTTCTCCAAAGCTTGCCATTGTTGACCAGTTTCGATAAGTTCCAAAATACTTTGAGAAGGTTTTGTCGGAAACAGAATGTTCACACTAAAATTGTCAAACTTTTTTGATTTTCCTTTTGGGTAAACAACTTCTTGAACTTTTTTTCCATAAAAAATTTTTTTAACAATTGGAATACTTTCATCAAGAATATCAATCATACATACAAATGCCTCTTGAGCATCATGTTGTTCACCCAAAACAAAATTCTTAAATTTTGTCTGAAAATGTCCCAAGATGGGTCGAGTATCAACTGGAAACACCTTAACCATCCACTGGTCTCGGACCAATTGTTGATAGGCTTTCGTAAACTTACAATCTCCTTTATACTCTCTGAGTATAAAGAAATTGGATAAACTTGGTACTTGTAAGAGTGCCTGAAGTGCACTGTTGAAGTAGCAGGTGTTTCCCAAGTTTTCCATTTAAAAGTAAGAGACGTGTATTATTTAACCAAAATGAACACAGCTTTTGAGTCCATCAAGTCTGAGTTTGACAAGTACAAGAACCAAAAACATGTCGAATTCGAACTCAGACTTGGTAAAAACAGTACAAAGGGTGGAGCATTTGATACCAATGTTGGGTATGACGAATTTCACCGAATCCTCAACTGCCTGAAAAGGTACCAGGGTTGGGAAAGTACGAAGGAGTCTGAGGTTGATATCTTCTATGATGGTAACCGGCGTTTCATCTTTGAAGGTGATTCGGATGACTGCATCGCCGTAACCAAGAAGAAGATTCAAAAGGTTGATATCCATTTGGAAAACAAGCCATTTGATGTCCGCTTTGGAGTTGCAACCGAGACTCCCATCAAGAATCCAGAGGTGCCTGGTGAAGCTGATCAGAAAACCCGCAAGCGGTGGTCATTCATCAGGAAGAACCTAACAATCGATATGTCCGTTGTGACTGGTGGAGGTTCGTTTGACCCTGATTCAGAGGATGAAGCCGTCTTTCAGGTTGAATTGGAGATTATCGATCCCTCAAAGGTTAAATCGGTTGACGAACTCTACAACATTTGTTGGAAGGTTGAGGATATTTTAAAATTGTTGGAGAATAAGTAAGTATGTGGGTATTCTTGATGCTATTGTTTCTGGTGTTCACCCTCTGGTCAAAGCCAAGCCATGAAGTCAAAGCTGGCGGATATGAGTCAAAGTACTTCCATATAAGTGGTGGCAAATCTAAAGAACTCTTTGAAAAGATGAAATCCGAAGGTGTTTCGGAGCAGTCTCTTATGGAGTTTGCACAGATGGAGGACCAGTTCTTGGGTATGGAAAAGGAGTCTGCCTGCTTCAAGCGTTCCAGGAAGATGGAATCGATTGCTCTCTCCCAACAAATAAAGGAACGATTCAAGGGCTATAACTTTGCCTATCACACCATACACATCAAACAGGTTTCCGAACCAGACAAACAAATCAACAAGTTTCTAGTATGCTAAACAGCGTGAACAATAGAGTCTTGTGACTACAAGCCTCCATATCCTGTTTGTTCTCGAGAATATACAATATGAGGTTATTATCATCCTCCGGTGTTGTTTCTAAATCACTAATGTAATAAGCCTCCATATTGGACATAGAAGTTTCCTTGCGACCCTTTACAATATAATCCGCCGTAACATAGACCAAGGCATCTAAGAATTCCTCCTTTGCCATCTCCATCCAGGAATTCTTAGGCGTTCCCCAGGTTGTGGTATCCATATTAACCCGAACACCGTGACCATATTTAGATTTGCCAAGCTCTAGGCGAGCCTTGATATCCTCCATTTAATATAAAATAGATTCTCTCCCTTAATTGTTGTTGTTTGCAAATCTCTGGATTGCGTCACACATCTCACTCTTTTTGAGTGATGGGTCTATGTTGAGACCAAGACCCCTGGCAATTGCACGGATATCATCCCTCTTGAAGGTGTCGCAGACCCTCTTGCCAATCATTCTTCCGCGAATCTTGAGAACCTTGCCACCATATCTAAGATTTGCACCATTAAGGGTGACATTCTTAGCCCTGTTGGACTCTTTGATTGCATTGATAAGGTTATCCTTGGTCATCTTGCCATCAACGCCAGCAATCTTCATACGCTTTGCAATGTTGTGGAGACCTTCGCGGGTATAACGCTTGGCCTGACGACTACCAATCATAAAACCAGACTTAGGGTCATTACGCACTGTTATAGTAAGATTCGCACTTGTCACATTGTTAGGTCTGTTATTGGTGTTCTGACCAAACCCAAATATTCTCCTAACATTTGCTGGAACCTTTACGCCAGCCCTGTTGTACACAGCCCTCACCTTGTTTGCTGAATACTTTAGAGATCTTGGAATCCTATAACAGCATGGCTGCCCCTGTGGATTGGGGCGGACATAATGTTCAGATTTGGGGCATTTTCCCTGGAAACTATACGGCTCAGGACGATGGCCTTTTGGGCACGTTGTACCTCTACGCGTTACTTCCGGAGCAGGCTTATTTGTTTTCGTTTTTGAAGCTTTTGTTTTGCGAGGAGATACGGGTTTACGACCTACTGCTCCTTTTAACGCTCTAGTACCAATCATACGGTCAATGACATCCAGAGCAGTTCTGTAGGCTTCCATCAACGCAGGAGCTGACTTTACACCCATAATCTGGAAGTGACCAGACACTGATATACTCATTTGCCAAGTGGGATACTTCACTTTAAGCATTGCAGAGATCTCGGGGTTGTAGATTATATCAGTTGCACCCGGAACCATAGCTCTTGTTATCCTTTCTGGATTGACCGCACTGTTGACCCTGAACTGTCCCGACAGATTTGTAAATGTGTATGGGATAATACCCAAACCTATAGCATTATTGCCAAGGTACTTGTTTACTATATGTCTTCTCACGGTATTGGGTTGCTCTGAAAGCTGCCTCCCCATATTGCGAGCATAATCAATCCCAACATAACCACAAGAGACTGTCATCTTACCATTCTTGTACACTCTAACGATTCCACCCTTTTCTTCACCACCCTTTGAAACGCGAATCTTGAATTCAAGTGCATCTATGGTTGTGTTCTTAGAACCACCAACAATGCCATATTCCTTGGTGGCTTCCCTAACCTTTTGGAAACGTCCAGCTCTCGCGATAATCTTGAGAACCTCAATCTTCAAACCACCTGGCACGATTTCCGCATTCTTTGGGCCTTTAAATATGGCTGATAAATTGAGTTTATCTCCACTATCCACCATAATACTGTAGAGCGTTGGATAAAGAGGTGTTGCACGAATTGTGTCATTGTTGTTATTTGCTATATTACGCAGAACCTGATTCAGGTTAAAATTGTTGTTGTTGTTGTTACTGTTACTGTTGTTCAACAGTGCGTTAAAATTTATAGGAGGCGACTCCCTCCTAGCCATTTAGTATATCACAATATTTTAGTAATCATCACCAAAGTTTGCAGATTCATCAACCACATCGCACCCAAACAACACTGGTTGTGGTGGGTAGGCACGTCCCTGGTAAGTGATAGCTTCCACACGCACCTCCAAATCCCTCGTGCTGAATGGACCAGCATAGAAATCTGGATTGAACTTGAACTTTCCAAGATTGTTCTCCTGACAATGCTGATTGAAAATCTGTGTGAACAACTTCTGAGGACAGAACATTTCCTTGCCATATTTGACCTTCTCCGAAGCCAGGAAGTTCTGCAAACTGTTGGTTACCATTGCAACCTGTGTCTGGATTGTCTTGAAGTATTTAGGAACAACATTCCAGATATCATGATTGGTATACTTCTGAGCATAGTCAAGATACGCCCTGACGCACTTCAAAAGAATGATTGGAATCTCATCCTCCAAGCGGTCCTCAAGCTGTGGATCAGCCTCTTTGACCTGCTTGGCAAAGTTCCAAGGAAGCAAGCGACGCAGTACACTCCCAGAGTTATCCTTCCAGTTTGGAACCTCATTGCCACCTAGGATACCAGGTGTCTTCCACTCGACAGACTTGGCCTTCTCGTGCTTGACTGCAATCGAAACATCTTCACCGCTGACCAGAGACTGGAACTCGGCCTGTTCCAGACAGAGATCGCCCTTCACCTCTGGTGCAATGAACATGAAGCCATCGTAGATACTTGAGAGACCAAACTTTCGCTCAATATTGTTTGAAAGTGTACGAACATCTTCATTGTCGTAAAACTTTTTGAAAACCTTGGTAATCAGAGTAGACTTACCAGACCTAGCAATACCCTTGAGGAATGGGATAATCTGCCAGCTATCAATATCACCAACATCAAAGCAGAGCCTTCCACCCATCACATACATCCATTTACAGACATCAGGTTCAAATTTCTGATAGTCCATAACCGTCTGAAAGTTTGGAGTTGGGATATCATACCAATCCTCGATATGATCAAAGGCGTCAAACTGCTTATCGAAAAACTTGGCACTCACAATGGTTGGCTCCAGGCAGCGATATTGATTGCCGTCATAGGGGTAGAACTTACAAGTATACTTGCCAATCTTGGTATCCCACTCCTTTCCAACAAATAGACCATTCTTGAAAGACCACACATTACGATTCTTGACAATCTCAGGAAACTGCATATCCTTACAATCAGAAAGATGCTTGATTGCGTCGCGAGCACTCGAAGCCCTCGCTGTCAGGTTCTTCCAGACGGCAAACCTGTTCTCCTTCTGAGCAACCGAATACACAAAATCCGCAATGGTCATAATAGGCTTCCACGCCCGCGTGTGGTAATTTTCAATAGTAGTGATCTGCTTACAGCACTGACCCTTGTATCGACGAATGTTGTTGATGTACGTCTCGTTTAGAAGTGCCAAAAGGAGTTGCTGATACGGGCTGATTTCTTCAAGATCCATAGTAGTGCAACGAAAGAGAGAGTGATCAGAATCAGGATTGACAGGTTCGTAGGTTGGATGGTTGATACGTTCAAACTGTCGAGCATACCGGAATACAGTTTCATATGCGTCATCAGCCATATCAATGAGACGATTGATTCGCGAAGAAATCTTCATCTCAGAACTGTTAATGTCCAATGAATCTTCATCAAAAACACCCAGAGCAACAGACCGGTGATAACACTCACCGAGCATCCTCTGCTGCCTGATATTTTGAGCAGAGACCCTCTCAATATCTATACTCTTAGGCATACGATTCTCGTCAAGTTCATCCTGACGGAAAAACTGTTCAAACCCAATCTTGAAGGGTATATGTGTATCACCGCGACAATCGAGACACCATTGCTGTTCCAATTGTTCTATGAGTGCGGTAAGATTCTCAGAGTCCAAACTCTGTATCTGGTTTTTGAGAATCTCCAGTCGAGACTCATTCTGATCACTGTCTTGGTTTATGTAGTGCACTTCCATTTAGCTAGTAATATATGGATATATTTTTCTAAGACCCTTTCTGTGCAATCTGCGTCAGCTGGGTTAGTACCTTAACCATAATCTTGTTCTGTGTCTCTAACTGCTTTGCAACCTTCATCATAGCCGTGCAAACATTATCATCTTCCGACGTCAGGAAAGAGCTTAACATATCATACATATCAGCCGCGTACTCCTCCTCATCTTCCTCCTCATCTGACATAAGGATATCCTCACCCTCCTCCTCATCTGACTCAATCTCGGGATCGTTCTCAATCTCAGTCATTTACCTTTCCTGAAGGAAAAATACATAAAAGTTTGACGCGTTGGTGTGGTAAGGAGCACTTGGAACAAATGGATGAAATTATGCAGCTAGTATTTGAAGGCAAGGAGAATATCCCAGACGGGATTTATAAGAAACTTGTTGAAAAAATTGCCGAGGTCAACCCTAACAAGGATATGACCGTCGAATACCCATGTGATACTCAAGGGATGATTCCCGTGGTATCCGCATCACCTCAGGAACACATAAATAATCTCAAGAGAAAGTACAAATCTCTCGTCGAGAAATACAACAAGGAAACGATGAGATATCTCAAGATGATCGCCGACCTATCTGAGGATAACATGAAACTCAGGAAGGAGGCTGAGGACTGGGAGGAAGATGAGGAGGAGGACGATGAATAGGTGCGTGTGACCAACCCAAAAATATTTTCTTGGTGTAAGGTATAACAACAATGGCAGGTGGTCTTATGCAGCTCGTAGCTTATGGTGCTCAGGATGTATTCCTTACCGGTAACCCCAAGGTTACCTTCTTCCAGGCGGTGTACAAGCGTCACACCAACTTTGCCATGGAGAACATCGAGCAGACCGTGAACGGCTCTGCAGGCGACAGCGGTCGCCTCTCCGTGACCGTGGCCCGCAACGGTGACCTTATCGGTGATATGTACCTGGAGATCACAACCGCCGCAAGTCTCGCTACTCACACCAACGCCGCTCTTGATGCTTGCTGGGTGGCTGAGCGTGCCGTGGCTGATATCGAGCTGTCCATCGGTGGCCAGCGTATCGACAAGCACTACCAGAAGTGGTGGCGTCTGTATTCCGAGCTGTGCCTCGATGAGGCCAAGAAGGCTCAGTGGGGCAAGATGACCACCAACCCAACCGGTGCCGCAGACAAGGTGTACCTGCCACTGATCTTCTTCTTCAACCGCAACCCAGGCCTCTACCTGCCACTCATCGCCCTGCAGTACCACGAGGTGCGCCTGGACATCGACCTGGCTTCCAACTACAGCTCCTACTTCAGCACCAACACCCCCAAGGTGTGGGGTAACTACGTCTACCTTGACACAGAGGAGCGTCGCCGCTTCGCCCAGAAGGGTCATGAGTACCTTATCGAGCAGGTGCAGCACACTGGTACCGATACCGTGGCCAGCGGCTCCGCCAAGCAGGTGCGTCTGTCCTACAACCACCCAGTGAAGGAGCTGGTGTGGTGCTTCAACGCCGGTGGCTCCAACGCCCAGATGTGGAACTTCTGCTCTAACGCCGCTGTGGATGATGTTGTGGTTGAGTCCAACCCAGACCTGGCAATCACTCGTCAGGCTGCTGAGACTGGTGCAAACCTGGTGTCCTTCTTCGCCACTTCGCAAGCCGGCTCCCCTCAGGTGTCAGTTGGTGGTGCAGCCGTTGCCAACGTGTCTACCACCTCCTGGCTCGAGGATGGCGTCCCTTCGGCCACTGCTTCGGTTGGTCCCCTGTCCAGCTTCAAGCTTGTGCTTAACGGCCAGGACCGCTTCAAGGAGCAGAACGGCAAGTACTTCAACCAGGTGCAGCCATACAACCACCACTCCGGCAACCCCTACCCAGGTGTGTATGCCTATTCTTTCGCTCTGAAGCCAGAGGAGCACCAGCCAACCGGCACTTGCAACTTCTCGCGTATTGACAACGCTCAGGTGTCCGTCACCCTCAAGACCGCCCCAGACAACACCACAATGCACATGTTCGCCACCAACTACAACGTGCTCCGCATCCAGTCCGGTATGGGTGGTCTGGCATTCTCCAACTAAATTACCAGTTGCTTAGCAACTGACCATACATAGAGAGTTAAAAACTCAATATCTTAAAATATTCAACTATTCTAAGATATTGCTATGCGGGCGAAAGCTGTTTTTCAGGGGAGTCTTAAGGGTTCCGAGATTGACTTTATCCAGGGACCTCAATATATGACAATAAAGGGGAAGCTTCAGGGACTGCCAACTGGTAAGCACGGCTTCCATATTCACGAATTTGGTCACCCGGAATGTTCAAAGGCTGGGAGTCATTTTAACCCCGACGGAAACCCTCACGGAGGACTTCACGACAAGTTGAGTCACGCAGGCGATCTTGGGAATATCCGTAATGGTTTGGTAAATATCAGAACCAAAAAGATTTCGTTGACTGGTAAAAAGGGTGTTGTTGGTAGATCTCTTATTTTGCACGAGGGTGAAGATGACCTCGGGTCGAGTGGAGACCCGACTGGTCACGCTGGCAAGAGGCTGGGTTGTGCAGTCATAGGGTGGGGACCCACTATGTAAATATTGAGAGGCTGATAAACAGCGTTTGGAGAATTATATTTGCACACGTCAATACAATCGCAAATATCATTATCTGGTATCTTGTACCTTTCAGCAAAGCATCTGTGTGGTACATATATGTCAATACGTAGTGCTCTAGATATGAGCAGTTTTATAAGGTTTCTCATTTTATCTAGTATTTTCAAGATGAAACTAGGGAAATGTTTGGACAAAATTTTGGAAAAATTGTTAGATTATATTAGATGATTGATAAATTGGGTGGAGGTCTCATAGGACTTTCTTTTGTATTGGGAGGAATTGCAACAACCAATAAATCAAAAACTTTTTCACTTATATTTTTCTTAATTTTCATTTTGACTGTTATGCGTTTCACAAGTGGGAGAGTTGTTGATAAGGAAATTTATGATGTTGGTCACGAGGTTTTACCAAAGGCTCCTGACAAGACGAATGATGTTCAGCTTGTTCTGACAGCCTTAATGCTCGTGTGGAAATTACCTGGTTGGGAATCCCCAAAGATTAATTCCTATTTGACATTCCTAATTGTTATGTACTTTTTCAGGTTGTTGACAACCTATGTAACAACTTTGCCAGCCCCACCCGGGAGAGAATGCAAGGGTGGTGTTTTAGCACGGTGCAATGACTTTATATTCTCAGGTCATACCACTTTCAATATTGTGACTTCATACTTCATTGGTGCTCCGGTATGGCCCATCTGGCCAATGATTACTTCAGTTGGGAGTGTGGCGGAGAGAGAACATTATACGGTTGATGTTCTGTTGGCTTGGTTGATATTCTTTTCACTTAAATCTAAGATGCCATAGATTCTAAAGGGTGATGTTTTCGAGGATTTTGCAGCGTATCCTCCCCAAATGTCAGACACCTCCTATCCTCGGTCGTTGGTCTCTAAAACACAACTGTCCGAGTGAAGAACTCGTTGTATTCAATGCCAATCGCGATCATTGTGGTGACACTTTGTGTGGCAATCAAGAGGAATATAAGAAGATGGCTCCAAAAGATACTAAGAAACGCTATGCTCACAATTTACACTGATGGAAGTTGCCTTGGAAATCCAGGAGCTGGTGGATGGGCTGCTCTGGGCAGACCAAGTCCTTCGGACTTGATTCTGAGCTTCAAAATCTGTGGAGGGGACCTACACACCACCAATAACCAGATGGAACTCCGAGCAGCCATAGAGGGTCTTGACAAGGCTCTCGATCTTGGTGAAAAGTCTGTCAAAGTTTTTACAGATTCAAATTATGTCAAGGATGGAATAACCAAATGGATCAAAAATTGGGAAAAGAAAAATTGGAAAACTTCTACGGGTTCCGATGTCAAAAATCAAAAACTTTGGAAGAAACTTTCAGAACTCTCAAAAAAGTTTTTGAGTTTGGAGTGGGAATGGGTCAAAGCACACAATGGTGATCCAAACAATGAGGCTGTCGATACTCTGGCAAGAAAGACTGCCGAACTTATTTCTGGTAACTAACAAGTTTTTTTAGCAAATATTTGAAACCATACCCAGAATAAGAATATTATTATACTGGTGTGCAATTTATATTTTGGAAAAATCAATATGAGAGTTAATAAAAAGGCTAATATGAGTGGATATGCTCTACTTGCAAACTCTTTAGCATAATAATGAAGACTGAATGAAGTTCCGTTGTATTGTATAAAGCACGCTTTTGTGTTATCAGACCCACCATTTTGAAATATATCTTCATTTATATCAACATTTATGTAAGGATACTTTTCACATATTTTATTTAAATTCATTTGGTCATTTGAACATTTGAATTTCATTGAATCCTTCAGAATTGGAATGATATATTTGACATATCCCATATATAACCCAGTGTTTGCAATATGATTGCCATTACAAGTACCAAATATATATCTATTTATATTTGTTGGTAACTTTGTTTCTTTTGAAAATAAAACATTTACATTCATATCTATAAAACGCTGCCTGGCCACTTCAGGTGATTTTAAAATTTTGGTATCAAACCCATCAACAAATATTATAATGTCATGTTCGTCGAGAGTTTTAATATAATCTAAAACTCCTTTATATTTGTCTGTATATCCATTCCATTTTTCACCCCATCCTAGAACCTTTACCTGCCCATCTTTCGTAAGTTCATCAAACATACCCTGAGAGTGCGTTGCATATGTCACAACTTCGAACATTTAATATATTGATATATAATAAATGCCAAAAGCGAAGAAGGTTTTGATGTTCATATCTATAAACTACTTGACCCAATAGTTCCATTCTTTTGTAAATTAAATATTCACCCAAACTTTGTGACACTTTTTGCACTTTATCTGAATTTATTTGTTTTCAAGAATAATCCATCATTTCTTTTGGGTCTTTTTATATTATTGTTAGACATCTTGGATGGCGAAGTTGCGAGACAATGTAAAAAGACGAGTAAGACTGGGCGGTAATTGACTCAATTAACGATGCTAAATTTTTGTCTATAATCGCGTTAAATATTTTAAAGTTAGATGTTTCATTTTTAAATATTTTTATTTTTGCTTTGATTAGAATGACATCACAGACCATGGAGTATCTAATAATTGGTTCTTGATGATATTATTTTTATTAGTATTAATATTCTTTGTGATATTTAAGGTATGATTGACGCATATGTCATAAATCTGGATCGCCAGATTGAAAATTATTCCAGTGTGGAAGACTCTATGAATGACCTGGGTGGATTCGTTGTTCGGAGGGTCTCAGCTATTGATGGAAAGAGTGGTGAACATCTGGACCAATTAGAACATAATGTGGGTTATATATGTAAAGATACCTGTCCAGACAGTGTCATCGCTATAGCTCTGAGTCATAAAAAGGTTGCCAAGATGATTTTGGATTCTGGTGTTGATTACGCACTTGTATTGGAGGATGATACATTTCCTATAAAGGATGGTTTCCACGAGAAACTCCAGAGAACCCTCACTGAAGTCCCAGAGGACTGGGATATAATTCAGCTACACTGTCACGGAGCTTATTGTGAAAAAGGTTCGAATAAAATAACAGGATATGACGCGAGTTTCGCTGCGTACCTATTGTCAAGAAGTGGTGCTCAGAAGATGTTGGATTTACTTATCAAAAATCATATAGATATCCAGACATCAAATGACCTAAAATTTAAAAAATTCAAATCAAAGACGGAACTTTTTACCACTGATGAATCTGATAGTACAAACAGGTATACAGATGTAACACTTTCAATGGAACTCAAGATGTTGTTTATGAATTTCATTAGAACACGAAAACATAACATAGCATTTTTACAAAGTAATTATCTTAAACTTTTTGGTTTTACATTTACAATCGACGAGACTGTGAATTTTACTCTGTTATTATTTTCAATTATAATTGTATCATGGTTAAAACTGTAATAACATTTGGAACGTTTGATCTATTTCACTATGGCCATGTGAAAATTTTACAGAGAGCCAAGGAGTATGGGGATAAGCTTGTTGTCGGTATAAGCACAGATGAATTCAATGATATTATATAAATTAAGAGGTAATGTATCGGTCATTGTGATGTTTATTATTTTGAAGTTATACATGGACATAGGGAACAGTGATAGAATTAAATGTTTAAAAAGAACCGGGGTTTGTAAAGACGAAAAGATCCGTCACGAGATATTAAAACACACAAGACGTTTTAGTCCATTTGAATACACTTTATTGGAAGCATTATTTGTTTTCAACTTGAAATATTTTATAAATGGAAAATAATAAAAGTGGTATTGCAATTCCGTAGGACCAATCAAGACCAGTTTCTCGTGTGAGGACTCCCTGTAAGTTCATAAATGTATCTTCATCACTCTTTCTGCAAATTTCGTTATATTTCTGAGTTGCTACACACTTTCCGTCAAATATTTTCCATCCCAACCAGATGAACAATGTTAAAAGAACTTGAAGTCTGTACTCCTTGAATATAAATGGACTCAATATCATAAAAGTTGAGAGAATGTGATGAAGAAAACTTATTAACGCACCCTTTGGACATATTGGTGTTACACTATGTTCAGTTGCCATTGATAGGAAAACAATTGAAAAAAATATCCACAGTTTTTTCTCCATTTAGTATATGGAGGGAAAAAAAGATTGGTTTCATTGGATACATGCACTATATGGTTTCTATATTATGCTTGGTGGATTCCTGCCATACGTTAAATGGTACAACTGGATCAGTGCGATTACAATCTTCACGTGGGTCCTTTTTGGGAGGTGCATCGCCAACGACGGCTATGGCTACAAGAAGGGGTCACTGATGGAGGAAGTTCTTGGTGATGGTGGACTTGAGCTATTTAACAATGTCCTTGTGGCTGGTCAAGTAACCACAGCAATAAGACTTGGCAACCCAATGTCCCTCATTGTTTTCATAATCTACAAAGTTAAAGAGTTGAGCATTTAGATGGGTGGGGGAGCCCCCCACAGTGCCAATGGCACTGGTCCATCGTCCCATTAGCTCAGTTGGTCAGAGCGTAGTGCTTATACTTTGTATACAAAGAAACTTTGGTGTTTCAATGCCACGCTAATGTCACCGGTTCGAGCCCGGTATGGGACATGACTAACGTCAGGGTGCCCGAGTCGGTCCAAGGGGAATGTCTTAAGAACATTTGTGTGTAAGCACGCCTGGGTTCGAACCCCAGTCCTGGCAATTGACTTGTCCCAAAAGGGCTTAAAGATATTAAGGGTAATATAGATAGGCTCCTATAACTCAGTTGGTTAGAGTGTCCGGCTGTTAATGATTAAGTGCTTCGCACTTAGGATAACATCCACCGGTAAGTCAGAGGTTCGAATCCTCTTGGGAGCGGCACCTATAGCTCAGTGGTAGAGCGTTCGTTTAGTAAGCGAAAGGTCCTGAGATCGAAACTCAGTTGGTGCACCATTCTCCTATAACTCAGTTGGTTAGAGTGTTCGGCTGTTAACCGAAAAGTCGCAGGTTCGAACCCTGCTGGGAGAGAAAACAGTTGCTTCACAACTGGACCAGTTCGTTCTGGTAGCTCAGTGGATAGAGCGTGGGACTTCTAATCCCGAGGTCGCGGGTTCGAAACCCGTCCAGGATATCGCATTATCAATAGTACACATTTTTATACTATTGATAATGGGGCGAATCTAGTAATACAAAAAAATATAACCTAAATAGTAATGGGTGAGAATATCGCCAATCAGAGGAGGCGTATCCTCGATGTTATTGGACCTTCCGGTAGGGTTACCAATCTTGCGAACGTGCAATACAACACGGACATAGCCAACATCTATGCCACAAACTTTATCGGCAATTTTGATGGTCTTATAGCTGTGAGTGGTAATAATCGCGGGGTTGTATTTAATGATGATGGATTTATAAATAGTGCTCCAAATTTCTTTTATACATCAGCTGGTGATGTCAGGATTGATTCAAACTTGACAGTCTTGGGTAATTTTACTGTTATTGGTTCAAATAATACTGTGTTGTCCGATCCAATTTTTGAGATTGCATCAAATGTCGAATACGGCTACGACACGGGCTATATGATCCAGAGACCAGCTGGAAATGTTGTGATTGGTCACTTGGCTTCGGGTGTATATGAGAATGTCTTGGTGATATCATATACGGATAGTAGTGCCTACAACACAAGTATAACCCCAGACACTTCGAAGCATCTCGAGGTTGAGGTCATTGGTAATGTCACAGCAAATTACTATTCTGGTAATGCTGCACAATTGATTTCTTTGACCGCAGCTGGAGCTGGTACATATGGTCAAAAGACTAATGACTTTACTTTTGATATTCCTGAGATTGTTGTGAATTCTGATGGAAGGATAACAGAGATTAGAAGCAATGTGATATCAATTGGTGATTCTTCAAATTTGGATAATGTTGTCAAGCGTGGAAATGCAACTTCCAATACAATTTTGTTCCAGAACGCCTACGTTGCCTTTATCACAAGTGCGAATGTTGGTATTGCCAATTCGGCACCCGAACACACTCTGAGTATTGGTAGCAACATCTATTTTGATGATACTGGTTCAAACACTTTGGTAACCACTGGAAATCTCAGTGCACCCTATATCACTTCAAACGGTAAATACCTCACTGACACTACTGATGCCGCCGAGGGTGTCTATGGTGGGGTCATAGACGATCACTCTGCCAATATAGCGGTTGTGACTATTGGTTCAGATGGCAGGCTTGAATCTGTTTCGAATACAACCTTTACCCTTACAGAAACTTCAAATCTTGATGAAGTTGTCAATCGTGGCAACGCTACAGCCAATACAGTCTTGTTCCAGAATGCCTCAACCGCTTTTACAACAATCTCAAATGTTGGTATTGCCAACTCGGCACCTGGACACCTGTTGAGTGTTGGGGCAAACCTATATGTTGAAAACTCGGGCAACTTGGTCACAACAAACAATGTCAATGCAAATTATTATTTCGGAAATGCTTCTAAATTAATTTCATTAACCTCGGCAGCAGAAGGCACCTATGGTGGAAACTCCAATGCGACTCATATGAATGTTGCCACTATAACAGTTGATTCGGATGGTTATATAACTTCGATATCCAATACATCCGTTCTCACAGAAACCTCTAATCTTGATCAGGTTGTGAATCGAGGCAACACCACAGCCAATGTCGTGGTTTTCGAGGCTGGTCTGTTATCAGAGGGAAACTTGGTCGTCTCGTCGAATCTTTCGGTCGGTTCGAACCTAACAGTGATTGATTCTGGTTCGAATATCCTGACCGTTGTGGGTAACGTACACGCTGACAGATATAGCGGTAATGCTGCTCAGATGGTATCATTGACTGGTGCCTCTGAAGGAACATACGGCGGAAACTCTAATGCAACCCATATGAATGTTGCCACTATAACAGTTGATTCAACTGGTTATATAACCTCGATATCCAATACCACAGTTCTTACGGAAACTTCAAATCTTGCCCAGGTTGTGAACCGCGGCAATGTGACAGCCAATACGGTTCAATTTACAAATCCAAAAACCGCCTTCACAACCGATTTGACTTCAAATGTGGAAATGAATTTGGGACAATTGGCAAATGTCGCAATTACAAATCCGGCAGATTTCCAGGTATTGCAATATAATGACGATGGATGGATTAACGATTTTGTAAATTTCTCCGCCATTAAAGTGAAAGCGGGTGAGGCCCTCTCAAAGGGTGAAGCTGTGTATGTTAGTGATGGGCAGGGTGTTAAGCCTGTTGTTATGAAGGCGGATGCATCTGTTCCTGCTAAGATGCCATCGATTGGTGTTATGTATGAAAACTTAAATTTAAACGCCGAAGGTTCGGTTGTAACGTTTGGAATTTTTACGATGCAGATAGATTCGGATTTCAATCCACATGAACTTTTATATGTGAGTAATACCACACCAGGTGGCTTAAGTAATGTGATACCAGATAATCATATTTCACCAGACTTAATTCAGAATATTGGTATCTGTATCAAAAGTGGGAGTGGTGGTAAATTGCTTGTATCAGGGATTGGTCGAGCAAATGATATCCCCAATGCCAATATAGTTACGGATACCAGTTTGGTTGATTATGTTTATTTCAATAATTCTGGAAATAATTTCTTGAAAATTGATCCAAATTTACTGGAAACAAAAACTCCAAACTTGGAACAAGTTGTAAATGTTGATAATGTTACAACAAATGTTGTTCAATTTAATTCTGGATTAGTAACTTCTGCAAATGTTGGGATTGGTAATATAAATCCTCAACACCTTTTGAGTTTGGGTGAAGGCGAGATTTTCTTCAATGGCAATGTGGTTGTTTTGGGTACAGAGAGTGCCATATCAATTGGGAAGGTTCAAGCTGCCCAAGAAACTGGAGCTATAGCCATTGGTGATGAGGCTGGTGAAACCTTACAGGAAAGTAATACAGTAGCAATCGGTGTCAGGGCTGGTAGAAACAATCAGGGTACAAAGGGTGTTGCTATTGGTGATCGTGCGGGTGAGTCTAACCAGGCAGAAGCTGGTGTTGCAATTGGTGAAGGAGCTGCCAGAAATGGACAGGCGAAGTATGCTATATCGATAGGTCAGAGTGCTGGCACAACAGATCAGGGTTTAAGTGCCATAGCAATTGGTATAAATGCGGCAAGTGATACACAAGGTTCTTATGCTATAGCAATTGGTGTTTCAGCTGGTGTCACTTCACAGGGTGAAAATGCCATAGCAATTGGTAGAAATGCATCCGAAAACGCAACACAGGGTCAAAATGCCATAGCAATTGGTAAAGGAGCTGCCAGAGGCGGACTGGGACAGGGTGATAATGCCATAGCAATTGGGTCACTTGCCGGAAAGACGGCGGCCCAAGCAAACACAATAATACTAAATGCATCGGGGCAGGAATTAAATTCGATTGCAACAGATTCGGTGTACATTAAAAATTTTAGAAACTCAACATCCCAATACACAAATGTTTTGAGTTCCAACCTGACAAGTGGTGAGGTTATAACATCGGTAATAGTTGTGTCAGGGTCGAACGTTGGACTGGGTGGAAACACAGTCCCTCAACACGAACTCAGTGTTGAGGGCAACACGTATTCAAATCTTATTACCCAGATTATCCGTTTTAATAACGGGGATTCTGCTGATGTGGTAGAGGGGCTCACCTTACTTGATGTTACCCAGAATGGAAACAACACAACAGAGATTTTACAATTCAACAATTCAACAACATCATTCGTAACCGCCTCAAATGTCGGCATAGCCAATTCTTCACCAGTGCATGCTCTGTCAGTCGATGGAAATGTCTACATTTCTAATACTCTTTTTGTAAATTCAATCACCGCAGACCTTTCAAAAACAAGCAATGTCATAACATATGATCCAGCAACTGGGGAATTGTTTGACAGTGGTGGAAGTGGAAGTGGAGGTGGTGGTGGTGGTGGTGGTGGTAGCA
>Ga0209535_1000111_pt1 | contig 50047 bp, 67 predicted proteins | sample LinPmetageLP28_FD_184041 | JGI IMG/M metagenome (GOLD analysis project Ga0209535, IMG submission 184041) | Marine viral communities from the Pacific Ocean - LP-28 (SPAdes) (version 2) | ecosystem: Environmental > Aquatic > Marine > Oceanic | place: Pacific Ocean | collected 2009-08-22 | reverse complement strand
AGGAACTAGAAATCCTGAAACTATACTTACTCACCATCTTCCTGCTGCTGCAATTATGACAGGAATAGCAGCCTTTACTAATGCTGTAAGAACCCAAGGAGAATCTTTAAAGGGAGATCCTGAAGAAATAATAGGTAATGCATTTTTAAGATGGGGCGGTAACGGTTTACCTGCTGATATGTTTGTACGTGGTCGCACAGCAGCTGAGATTTATCAGAATCCTTCAGCTTACATGACAGGGCTAGGACCAGTGTGGGGAGATACTTATAAGGTCATAACAACTGGTGATATTTTTTCTGTTGTAGGACAAAAAGTTCCCGGATATGGAGCCTTTAATGCAGTCTTTGGTTCCTTTGAAAGCACTGAAGATTTACCCGATCAATATAGAGATTTTCTAAGAGAGTTAGATAAAAATATTGTAGATGAATTGGACATTGTACCTGAAAGAAAAGCTACGCCTAAAAGAAACTTTAGAAAAGGCGGTGAAGTCTACAATGTAATGCAAGTACCTATAGAACCTGATGAACGTATAGATAAGATGACAGGTTTACCTTATGACATACAAGCAGGAGGAGCTTTTATAGATGAAGAAGATCGCCAAAGTTTTGCATTAGGAACATTAGCTTCAAAAGCAGCCCCAGTTTTAAGATCTAAACTAACAGAAGTTCTTACTAAGTTAGCAAACAAAGGTGAGAATATACCTGTTAATAGATTAGTAAAAAAATTAGAAACTCAAGGTGTTCGGAAAGATGAAATAAAAGCAGCAGGTATTGCTAAAGATGGTACAACAGCTAATAAAATTGACACTGTAGTTACTCAATCAGGCAACATAGCTTATAGTCCTGATAGTTTAAAAACTATAGATAGAACTAGAAGAGATAAACCTTTAGTTGATTCTGAATTTGAAACTGCAAAAGAAACTTATGCTGATCGTTATTATGAAGAACCTTATAGTGAGGAATTCGGAGAAGGGGGAGGGTACATAGAAATCGACGATCCAATATTTCCATATCTTTATGAGAAGGTTGTTCCTGAAGATGTTTTACCTAATACTTATGAAATAAAAGTTTTTGGTGATCCTAGAGTACCTTCTAAATTAATTTCTCCTCATTTTGAGGGTATAAATCTTAATCCTAATAACCCTGCTGCTCAAGTGTCTGAAGCAAATCCTGTTTCTTACTGGGTAAGATTTGATGAGATTAACAAAATGAAAGAATATGGACCTGATTATGATGGGATGTCTCCTGCAATGATCGCATTACGTAAAAGAGTATTTCCAAAGTTAGGACCAGATCGTCTTAGAGTTTTTGAAATGCAAAGTGATTTAATTGTAAATGAAAAAACTTTATCTAATATTAAACGTACTATCAGAGAAAAGTTAGGTGATGATGATCTTGTTCCTGTGTTAGAGAAAAATTTTGGAATTGATAAAAAAAATATTTCATTTACAAAAGAAGAAGCTAAAGCTTTAAAAGATGATGCATCTAAAACAATTGAAGTTGAAGATAAAGTAAATAAAATATATCAAATAATTGCTGAATCTGGAAATTATTCCCCCGGACCTTCAGGAAATAATGCTAGAGATGATTTAGGAAATTTAAATGATATGTATTTACTTAAAAATTTTTTTGAGAATGAATATATAGAAGAATATGTTAGTGGGTTACAAGACTTTAAAAAAAGAAATAAAACTTTTCTTAAAGAAAATTTAAAATTAAATTCTGCAATAAATAAATATATAGAATTAGAAGATGATATACAGGAAGCTATACTTTCTAATGATAAAATACAAAAACTTGTAGGAGCTACTACAAGGAATATAATTAATACTTCACCTATAGCTAAATTAGATGTTTCTCAAAATATAATAAATAGAATGATTTCTGAAACAAAAAAAAGAGGACATGATAAGGTTAGTTTTTTAATTGGCAAAGATACTCCAACAAGTAAAGAATATTTAACAAAATTAAAAAGAAGCGAACCAATACAAGATTATTATGAAACTGTAGTAGCAAAACAAATATACAAGATTGCAAAAAAAATAGGAGCTACTACTAGTTGGGATCAAAAAGGATACTTAACTATAAACTTACCTGAAAAAGAATTTACTTTACCTATGTATAAAAATAAAGGTGGATATATTTCTCGTGAAGAATATAGTATAGGCGGTAAAGTAAAAAAAGTACTTGATAAAATTATGTATGCAGGTTCAGCCAGAATGGGTGTTACTCAAGAAGACCTACGTAGCCATGAAAAAGAAGTAGTTACTTTTTTAAATGCAGCTATTGAAAGAGGAGAGATTCCAAAACAATTTAAAGTCCCAACAGATGAAGCAGGGTTTGGAGATTTTAGAAAACCTTTTAATGATGAAGTTTGGAATGTTATGAATCATGCTTACTTATCTTATAAACATGGTAAGGGTGCAGGTAATAAATTTTTATTACAATTAAAAGAACAAGTTCAAATGCCTTTTAGACCTGATCCAAGAACTGAAGCAACAGACATGGTTAATAATGCTTATGGATTTGGGCTGCAAAATATTGCAAAAGATGATCTTGATGCTCAAAGAATAATGATTAAAGATTATGATATTACTCAAGAAAAATTAAAAGCAGGAAAGCCTTTAATGTATGGTGTTGATCCTCTTTACAATCCTAAAGAAACTAAGTTAGTTAGAACTAGAAGTTTAATGGATACTAAGTATGGTAGAACAGGGCTATAATTACTCATTAATATAATTCATAAGTAAAAAATTAAATAATTTACCCATAGGATAACCTAATGAAAAAGACTTTATTAGCTATTTGTATATCAATGGCATCAGTATCTCAAGCTGATGTTACTTATGTAGATGACGTAGCAGATATTATAAATAATAACTGTGTTGTGTGTCATCGTCAGGGTGGCATAGGCCCGATGCAGTTTGAAACATATGAGCAGGTGCGTCCGTGGAGTCCTTTGATACAGATTAAAGTAGCCAATCGTGAGATGCCTCCCTATGCTTATGATAAAGAAATAGGTATACAAGAACTGCATGGCGATTGGAGATTAGAACAAGAAGAAATAGATACAATAGTAGAGTGGGTTAATACTGGCTCAGAGTACGGCAATAGGGATGTAGCTCTAGCACCTTTGGTACTACCAGATCCTAGTCAGTGGAACTTCTATGCGGATTTAGGAGAGCCTACAGTGGTCATCCCCTCTACGCCTATAGATATACCTGCTAGTGGAAATGATTTGTGGCATAAACATAATGTGCCAAGTGGTTTAGCAGAGGACAGATGCATTAAAGCTATTCAAGTTAAGCCAAGAGGCGAGGCTAAGAGTGTAGTACACCATGCTAATAGTAGTGTTATTTTAAATGGTGAAAGATTTGGTATGCTCACAGAGTATGCTATGGGTAAGTGGGGTGAGGTAGTACCGGAGGGCGTGTGTCGTACTATACCTGCAAATGCAGAGATAGCATGGGACATTCATATGTTCCCCGGAGGTCTTGGAGCAATGGCTCCAGAATCTGTTATTGAGAATAACATCGTAGATATAGGCATGTGGTTATATTCTCCAGAGGAATCTGAAGAACTTAAATACAAACAAGACTTAAAGCTGTACAGAATAAGCGACCAAGACGATATAGTTATTCCCCCTAATGGATACTTAATGACACAAGGCTTTCATTCTTTTGATCATCCAGTACGGATAGATTCTTGGCAGCCTCACGGTCATCTTAGAATGAATGCAGCTTCCTTTGAAATATTCTATCCTGAAACTGGACGTACAGAACAAGTCAGTCAGGTATCTAACTGGAGTGCAACGTGGCATCACAGCCACATATATGAGCCAGACTTTGCACCCCTTCTTCCAACAGGGGCAGTCTTAGTATTAAAGCAATGGTATGACAACACCAAAGAAAATCCAAACAATCCCGACTCTGACATGTGGGTTGTTGGTGGTAGCAGGACAGGTGATGAAATGACACACGCTTGGATAGCAGTAACTCATTTAGATAATGAAGGTTATAATCAATTAGTGGAGAAAAGAAATGAAAAAGTTAGCGGTGACGATTAGCAGCGCATTATTTGCAACAGCAGCTGCAGCACATGAGGATGTTAATATAGATTATGCCACTAGTGTAGCACCTATTCTTATAGAACAATGTCAAATGTGCCATCGAGAAAATGGCATAGCACCGTGGGCAATGAGTAACTACCAAATAGTACAGGGCTTTGCACCTGCTATAAAAGAAGCGATTGAATCTAAACGTATGCCTCCGGGCCAAATTAATCCTATATATCGTGATGATATTATAAATCATAGAACTCTAAGTCATACAGAAATAGAAACACTTATAGCATGGATTGATGCAGGTACACCAGTAGAGGGGGACAGTGATCCTTTAACAGAAACTGTTTACTCTCCTTCAGCATGGGTACATGGTGAGCCTGATATGATTATTGAAGTACCGCCTCAAGAAATTCCTGCAGTTGGAACTCTTGGACCTAATGCTATCCCTTACAGATACACAAAAGTAGATTTAGGTTTAACAGAAGATAAGTGGTTACGTGGCTCAGAGTTTCTCCCAAGTGAGCCAACTGTAATGCATCATATGTTAAACACAGTTTCTATACAAGGCGAGAGAACAAACCTTCTTGGAGCAGCAGGTGAGAGTCAAGAAGATTTAAACTACGCTAGTGTTAGTGCCTATGTCCCCGGAGGTACTCCTGATTTTTATGATGAAAACACTGGCGGTCTACTACGTGCAGGTTCAGTTGTTAACTTACAATTACATTACACGCCTGATGGTACAGCTAGAACAGACCAAGCAAGGATAGGTCTTTATTTCCATGATGAAGGTGTAGTGCCTGAAGAAAGAATGGCAGGGGGGTGTGCTTGTATATTCCCTGATACTTGGACACCGATACCTCCTTTTGATCCTAACTTTGTACAGACAGCAGAAATACAACTTCAACAAGATGTAAATCTTCATACGTTCTTACCTCACATGCACTTCCGTGGCAAGAGTATGAAAGCTACAGCTTACTATCCTGATGGGACTTGGGAAGAATTAATTGACATTCCTAAGTATGAATATGCGTGGCAGCTTTCATACACATGGAAAGAGCCTAAGTATATACCTAAAGGAACTAGACTATTTGTAGAGGGAGCTTTTGATAACTCAACTGAAAATAAAATGAACCCTGATCCTAGTAGAGAAGTGCCTTGGGGACAGATGTCAGAGGATGAAATGTTCTTCGGGGCATTTACTTGGAAAAATTTATAACTAGGAGACAGCAATGATAGAAGTGACAGTAGCCATAGCTGCTGCTAGTCGTGCTGTTTCGCTTATTAAAAAGGGTATACAAGTAGGTAAGGATACCTCAGAACTAAGCACTCAATTCGCACAATTCTTTGATGCTAAAGACAAGATTGATACCGCAAAGACAGAATCGGAAAATGCTCCGATAGGTAAAAAAGTATTTGCTGCACAATCTGTGGAGGCATACGCATTAGAAGTAGCACTAGCAGAACACAAAGCTAAAGATTTAGAAAAACAATTAAGAGAACTCTTTGTTTATTCAGGACAAGGAGATGTATACAAAACAATGATGAGGGCTAGACAGACAGAGCGTAATAGAAGATTAGAAGTAGCTAGGAAGTTAGCAGCAAGAAAGAAATTTATAATTGATACATGTTTGATAGTTACTATTATTGCAACAGGGGTGGGTATAATAGCTTTTTTATTATATTCTATATTTTAACTAGAGGTACAACTTATGATAGCTCTTTATACTGAAGATCAACTAACAGCAGCATTTCAAATATATGTTCGTATACATGCTTCTCACGAAATGGATGCAGTAGACTACGAAACCTTTAGAGATATATTTGAGCATCAGTTTATGGCGATGGCTAAAGCAGATGAAATATTTAATGGAGAAGGAACTACTCATTAACAATGAACGCTAAAAAATTAGAACTGCAATCTAAGTATGAACAGTTTGATCTTAATAAAGATGGGACTGTAACTGATGATGAGATAGACCGCGCTAAAGAAATGATCGACTTAGAGTTAAGAGAAGAAAAATCAGAGGCTCAAAAGTTAATGGCGTGGTTAGCTATAATTGTAATGACGGTAACAACTATTGTACTGTTTACTCCGTTAATACCAGACAGTAGAGTTAATGCACTATCTGATTTATTAGGTCTATTTTATTTTTCATTGTGTGGTATTGTTGGTACTTACATGGGCGCGACAGCTTTCATGCATAAGCCTAGTAAATAGTACTCTGCACTTCTTTTTCTAATAAGTTGTGTAGACCCTCTAGTTTTAGAGAGCCTTCCTTAACAACCTTTTTTATAATTGGTATCTCATCTGTTGGAAATATCTTTTCTATATCTTCAAACGGTAAGTGTGAATACTCAGATATAATATTACCATCCCTTGCTAAGAACACCCTGAATGAAATTAAGTTACCTTCTTGTCTGTTGTCCATGCTGCCTCCTCAGTCCTCAACTCCCAGACTTTTAAATTGGACACTATCTAGGTTGCCCTTTATACCTCCCTTCATATAAGTAGTAGCTCTGCCTTCAAAGAAGTTTTGATGCTCTACGCCCAGTACATCGTCTAACCAATTAAGAGGATTATCTTTTACTCCAAAGTTAGGTTTTAAACCTAGCTGTAGTAAACGCCTGTCAGCTATATATCTTATATATTGTTTCATCTCATGTTTAGATAAGCCTTGTATATCACCCATCTCAAATACTAAATCTAAAAACTTATCTTCTAGTTTTACCATCTCTCTACAGACTTGATAGATTTCTTTCTTAAACTCATCTGTCCATAGGTGTAAGTTTTCTTTTATAAATTCTCTAAACAGCTTTGTCATTGCCTCAACGTGCATAGACTCATCACGTATACTATAAGTAACTATCTGCCCCATGCCTTTCATCTTACCAAAGCGAGGGAAGTTTAAAAGAATTACAAAGCTACTGAAGAGTTGTAGCCCCTCGGTAAAGGCAGAGTATACAGCTAGATTCTTAGCAATAGATTCTTTGTCACTAAGTTTAAGAGGAACATTAGTTATGTACTCATGCTTCTCTGCCATAGCTTCGTACTCAGAAAACGCCTTGTATTCTATGTCGGGCATACCCACTGTATCAAGCAACAAACTATAAGCGTGTTGATGGATAGACTCCATGTTAGCGAATGAAGACATCATCATCCTAGACTCTGGCTTTTTAAATACACGCATGTACTTGTCTATGTAACCGGAAGCTACATCAACATCCGATTGAGTAAACAATCTAAAAATCTGAGTCAACATATTCTTTTCTGAGTCGCTCATTTCTTGCCAATCTTTTACATCATTATGTAAAGGTACATCTTCTGGTAGCCATATCATTTGATTCTGTTGTACATAGTAATCAAACATCCACGGATAATCAAAAGGCTTATAATAATCTCTAGTTCCTAACAAACTCATTGTTCTTTCTCCTTGGTTATTTCGTACTCCCAGTACTCTACGATCATCCCCTTTGGTACGACCATAATAGAATTTACATACTCTTTATATTTTTCACTATGAAATATATCTGTTGAAAGAATAACTTCATCTTCATTATCAGCTACTAAATAGCCTACTGTAGAACGCATAATAGGTTTAGACTTCTTGGCTTCACTGATAAGTATATCTTCAGTGTCCACCCAAGCATCTCCCCATTTTATTTCTACAACCTTATCCCTCACAACTTATGCATCCTTCATCTTCTAAGTTAATCTTAGGTATCTTTATATTAACATTCTCAGTGTTACGTGCTGCATCAGATCTTAAATAATAAAGAGACTTTAGTTTGTGCATACCTGCCCAGTGTACATCATTTAAGTACTGTAAGAAATCATTATGTGTATCTTGATCTGATTCTATGGGAGGAGGTTTGAAAAATAAATTTACACTTTGACTCTGACAAATATATTTCTGACGCATAGAAGCATGTTCTATAATCCATATCTGATTTATCTCCGGTGCAGTTTTAAATATTTCTTTTTGATCATCAGTCAATATATCTAAGTGCTGCACTGAACCTTCATGTGCTGCGATGTCCTTCCATATCTCATCACGTTTTTTCTGAGTAGGCAGAAGCTCAAATAATAAATCATCTAGATATTTATTCTTAACTTTAAAACTTCCGGTCAATGTTTTGTGTGTATATACATTAGCCCTGTTAGGTTCTATAGAGGGGCTTGTACCCCCACATATAATAGAACTAGAAGCGTTAGGAGCCACAGCAAGTAAGTGAGCATTGCGTTTATTACTACCCTTCATGTCGGGGGCTTCACCTCTCTCTTCTGCTAGTCGCTTAGACGCTAACTCTGCCCTATCTTTAATTAAAGAAAAAGATTTATTATTAAAAGAAGAAGCATACATACTTTCAAAAGCAATGTTATTTTTCTGCAGATAACTATGAAAACCCATAGCTCCTAAACCTATAGACCGTTCTCTCATAGCTGAGTAGGCTGCTCTTTTATAACCTTCTTGACCTGCTACTGAGTCAATAAAGTTTTCTAATACATTATCTAGCATTGTTACAAGATCATTAATAAAGTTTTCATCTTGCGACCAATCATCATAGTACTCTAAGTTCACACTAGATAAGCAGCAGACAGCTGTTCTATCTTCATTAGTAGGCAAAGTTATTTCAGAGCAAAGATTACTCTGCTTTATTTCTAAACCTAATTTCTTTTGTTCAGCAGGTAGCGCAGCATTACAAGTATCAATGTTTACTATGTAAGGCTCTCCAGTTTCCATTCTAGTTTGAATTATTTGGAACCATAAATCTCTGGCTTGTACTATCTTCACTGCGGTATTAGTCTTAGGATCTATAAGTCTCCATTCTAGATTCTCTTCTACAGCTTTTAAAAACTCATTAGTTATGTTGATTCCGTTGTGAAGGTTTAAACATTTTCTATTTAAGTCACCTCCTGTAGTCTTACGCATGTTTATAAATTCTTCTACTTCTGGATGAGATATATCTAAGTATGCTGCGTAGCTACCGCGCCTAGTAATGCCTTGATTAAAAGCTAACATCTGGGAATCTACTACGTGCATGAAAGGGATAGATCCAGTAGACCTACTACCGTTAGAAGTATCCACGCCATTGCTACGAACACTACCCCAATATCCACCAATGCCTCCACCTCCACTTGCAAGCCATATGTTCTCATCATAATGGCTAGATAAACCATCCCTAGAATCAGGTACGTAATTGAGAAAGCAGCTGATAGGTAAACCGCGAGAGGTTCCCCCGTTAGAAAGTATAGGAGTACTGAAGCTAAACCAGTGCTGACTAGCGTAGTTGTAAAGTCTCTGTCCAAGATCGAAATCAATATGTCCCTTATAAGTAGAGCCAAAAATACTGGCCCTTGCAAAAGCTTGTTGAGCATGGGTTTCTCCTTCCCACAAATATCTGTCTATAATAGTTTGCTTACTAAAATTATTTAATGTCACATCCTTATCGTAATCAATATGAATACCTAAGTATGGTTGCACTCCAATTTTATCTGTCATTAATATTCTTTCCTATTTCTTGTATAAGTTTCTGAAGATACCACTGAGCTTTCTTTAAATCTTTTACTTTATCTTTATACCTGTACCGCCACACATATTTTATTACGTTACCACGTAAGTAACCTTCATACTCTTCCTCAGTTGAAGCTGCTTCTATAGCTTCAATACATTCTACTTTGCCATTATTATAATGTACTGGATGATTAACGTCATCTTTTTTTAAAGTTAAAGGTTTATTTTTATCAAAGCCTGTTCCTAACATAGAACCATTAGCTACTCTATTCCATTCTTCAGGTGTTACATCATCAATGCTCATAGTATCTCCTATTCACTTTCAATATTTAAAGTATTATCTTTACGATAATTTATATCAACCCACTCACTAGGTAAAGAGTCTTCACTATACCATGTAAAGTTATTAGCAGAAGCCCACTCACCATGACTTCTTTTAGTACCATCCTTTCTGCGTTTAGCCTGTGGCATTGGAGCAGATGGGTTGGCAAACAAAAAGACTAGCTGTGTGTTAGGCGGTAATGCTTTGTTAATCCATATGTATTTACTGTACTCAGCAAAATCCCAGAACCTACCTTTAGCTTCTAAAAGAATTATTTGATTGCCCATTATCCTAACGAAGTCAGGTTCATATACATGTTCTATTATGTAAGCTACTTCTTTAGTATGATGATCCCATTCTTTTAATAAGCCTTTATGTAGATCATGTTCCCAATTAGAATCATAACTAGGAGGAACATTCTTTTCTTGAGGACGTTTAACTCTAGGTTTTCTAAAGCCCTTACGAATTGTTTTTTTCAATGTCTTTTAACCCCACTGTAGTAACGTCTATATCAGTCTTACGTGCTAAGTCTTTTATTTTTTTAACAGTCCACTTAAAAGAATATGCACTAAGTTTAAATTGATTGTTAGCAAAGAGGTGTGTTTGTGGAGACAAATAAGAAAGTATATTACTTTCATTAATGTTCTTTGATTCATCTTTAGACACTAAACCTTTAAACCATTCAACTAAAATAACTTTAGATTGTTTCCGTATCTTCTTGCAAAGTTTGGAATTCATGATCTACCTCCTGTACTTTAGGCTCGACTACAACTTTTGTTAGAAAAGAAAATCCTTTTGAATATTGAAATACTCTCAAGCCTTTTCCATTATTAGAATCCTCATAGCATTTAAACTTGTGAGGACACCAACCACAGTTCTTATGTATTTTCTCATTACCTTTTGCTCCATCAGGTACAGTATCATAACAGTAATCTACAGGTGGTGTCTTCTTTGCAAGAGCAATCTTTAAATTCTTTATTTTATTTTTTATATTAGGCTTGTCTAAATCTTCGGGCTGATAGAAACATAGCTCACCATTTTCTTTATTGATAACTAGTAGTCCTCCATTACTAGTACCTTCTGATTCTTCGTACCCTGCAAGCTGTCCTAAGTATCCGAAGGGATCATCATCTCTTAGTGTTCCGTTCTTAAATTTATTGAATGCAAAACCAGACGCAGTTTTTATATCAACAACTTCATCATCTATGATGCAGTCTATGTGTCCAGTTATGTTGTCAACCACAACTTGTTTTTGTTCTCCAGTTATATCATGCCCAGATATAACAACAAAAAGTTTAACTAGTTCTTCTAGCATATGACCATAGAGAAACTTAATCTGTGTAGGAGAATTAGTTTTAAAAGATTCTTTGTCTGTAGCTTGGCTATCAAACCACAAACGCCTAGCAGGTTTGCCTACATTAGACATCCGTATAGAAAAGTTAGAATCTCTTTTAGTTGGGTTAGACCAAGAGCGCATTACATCTTTCATAGCCTCACCAAAGTCTTCTATCTGTTGTTCAGATATATCCAGAGGCTTACCATCTGATAAAGGCTCTAAGGTTTTATATATGTCTTCAACTAAAGTTGCAGTACTCATATTCTATGATTCACAAATCTACATTTGCGACTCTCTGAATTGTAATGTAAGTACTGTACCTTCAACTCTTTTTGTAATGGAGTTTTTGCTGACAGCCTACCATCTTTATATGACTTAACATCAATCAATTTTATTTCTCCTTTAGGACACATAGCTACAATATCCACTGGCCCAGTACAGCCACAGTTTTTAAAAACATGATAGCCATTATCCCACAACCATGTAATAGCATAATGTTCTGCTAGATCACCTACTCTATTTGGATCGTGTTTAATTTTCATTTGTGCGTAACCCCTCTACTACCCCATTTTCTATTTCATCAGAGTTAAAAGAACTATACAAAGCTCTTTCATAATCTCTTTTTGTTTTTATTCTTTCTGTCCAAATGTGATCTTCTCCCCACCCAGAACTGTCTGCGGTTTCTCTAGCTTCATGTTTGTCTTTTACAACACCTATTACCATTCCACGTGGATAATCTAAATCGAAGTCATTGTCAAGATCAGGCGTTAAAATCATATAACAATTTTTCCATTCTTTGTATGTAGGTACTTCTACTTTTTTAATGTGTTTCACTCCAGTTATCTCCTATATTATATTCACCATCTAAAGGACACTTCATATTGAAAGCAAGTCCTGCGTTTTGTATTGCCTTTATACCTAGCTCACCTACAAGTTTAGCATCTTTCTTTATAACTTCTATCTGCCATTCATCATGTATGTTAGCTACAAAGTGAGCATCTAAATTATTATCTATAATGTAACTGTTAAGTAGCTCTAATGCTTTCTTCATTACGATACTACCACCGCCCTGCAGTAAAGCATTGAGGGCTGAGTGTGCTGACCTAATGTATATCTTCCTACCATCTAACCCTTTGATGTAGCCTTTTGCTGATGCTCTTGTAACTCTATCTTTAAGATGCCTAAGTGATGGGAGATTATCGAGGAAACGTTGTTTAAGTCTTTGACCATCTTGCTTACCTCCCCCAACCACTGTTCCAAGTTTTTCATTTCCTGCTCCGTAGATAAAGGCATAGATGAAAGTTTTAGCCTGATTTCTTGATTCAAGTCCTGCAAGGTTTTGATTAGCGGTGTGTATGTCTCCGTGTAATATTTCATTAGTAAAGTCCTCATCGTCCATATAGTGAGCAAGCATTCTTAGTTCTAATCCAGAGGCATCAATCCCTACTAGATTATAATCTTTAGGAACTGTCCAACAAGCACGGCACTCTGTCCCATAAGGAGCATTAGAGTTAGGTACTTGAGCAAGATTAGGTTCTCTGTGAGTCATCCTTCCTGTGATCGTACCATTGGGATTCACAAAACCATGTACCCTATCTATACTATCTACATTATCTATCCAAGATTTTATCTGTGCTATTCTTTTCTGATACATAAGATAGTCAGCAATGAGTGTAGCTTGAGGTATATTCTTTATTCTTTTAAGAGTACCCTCATCTACAATAGGTTGACCAGTAGGTGTAAACTTAGTTGGCTTCCAACCAAACTTCTTTAAGTACTCACCAATCTGTTTACGTGAACCCAAGTTAAACTCTGTACGGCTTATCCTTTTTATTTCATCTTGCTCATTCAGGGCATCGTACTCATCAGAATTTAGTCTATACTTAACTCCTTTAGAATCCACAGCCATCTTAGATAGTTTACCTGCACCAGTTTTAACAGGATATAATATCAAGGTATGTTCTTCAGGTTTAAATTCCTTGTGTACTTCTACAACAGTAGCATCAAGCTTATCTTTTAATGTAGCAAGTAATAGACAGGCATGTCTAACATCAAGTAGAAAGCCCTTCTCTCTTTGCTTGTTTAAGATACCGGCAATGTTCTGTTCTAAGTTTATAGAATCTCTAGAGAACCCCTGCTTCTCTTTGCTAAGAGCATCGTACACTCTTTTGTTTAAGAGTACATCTCTCTCACAGTATGTCACCATCTCCTGAGAAAAGTGTCCATAATCGTCAAACTCAATCTTAGGAAACTTTAGTCTAAAGCCCCATGATTCTAGGCCATGATTGCCTTCCCGAACTGGATTGAATAAACGAGACAACACTAAAGTATCTACTAATGGTTTAGTAGATAGATCAATGCCAGTAAGCCTATGAATAACAGGAATATCAAAACCGATAATGTTATGACCAATAAGTTTATCAGCCTCCTGTAACTTACTAAGTCCTTCTTGTAGTGTATTGCCATAGTAAGAGTTCAACTCCTCTGTGTTAGTATCGCAGGTACTTAGACACCAAATCTTTGTGGCATCTAGGCCATCAGTCTCTACGTCAAATACTAAGGAACTCATAACTCTTCTCCATCATCTACATAATCTTGAGCATCTACTTCTGAAAGCCTACCAGTATCCTGATTGTATAGCAAATGGGTAGCCATTCCTACATCACCAGTATATCTAGATTTAAGTACACGCAGATGAGTTGTCTGAGCTTCAATAGGATCATCCGATTGTTGGTTACGTTCTAAAGCTATAACACAATCAGACAACTGAGCAATAGACTGAGAGCCTCGCAAGTGATTAAGCCCTACAGTAACTCCATTCTCATGCCCCCTGTTGCCTTCTACTCTACGCAAATGAGAAACTAGTATCATCCCTGCCCCTGTTTCTTCCACAATGGATCGAAGCCTAGTCATAATACTATCAATAGTTCTGCGTTCATCCCCCTCAGTTGATGAGGATACAAGCATATGTAGATGATCAACCACTACCCACTTACAGCCACAGCCTATGATCATAAATCTAATCTTACTAAAGATAGCATCTATATCATTGGCCCCGAAGTGAGCATGAATCCAGACCCTGCCATTATCATATATCCTATTGTATATATCCTTGAGATATTGTGGGTCATGGGCTTCTCTAACATGGTCTACATATAGCCTATCATTAGCTTCTATAGACATCAGACAATCAAGTGTCCTCATGTCATGCTCTTCTAAGGCTACGATACCTACGTTGTCCTCAGTGTTTGTGATTAACCAATGCTCTAGTTCTCTAGTAATACTAGATTTACCTAGACCAGTACCACCTGTTAAAGTAATAAGCTCTCCTGCTCTAAGACCATAAAGCTTTTTGTTTAGCCCCTCCCACGGATAAGGCACAGACTCTTTAGTCTCTCTGTTAAAGTATTTATCTTTAAGATCTTTAGCATTGAGTACACCACTTGGAGTATATATCTTTGCGTTCCACCAAGCTGATGTATAAGCATGAGCAGACCTCTGCCCTTTGCGTAACATATCATTAGCATCTTTAAACTCGTCAGGTAAGTTGACTATCTTAGCTTTCCCCGGAGTTAATAATGTAGCTACTTTCTTAGCAGCTTCTTTACCTGCCTTGTCATTATCAAAGTTTATAACTACATTATCATACTGCTCTAGAAATTCTAGTGATTGTCTAACATCTTTAACTGCAGCGGAAGCCCCATTCTTAATAGAAACTACAGGCCATTTGGAACCAAGCAATTCATAAGCTGCCATTGCATCACACTCACCTTCAACAAGAGTGATAAACTTACCGCCAGAAGGCCATAGTTGCTCCCCAAATAAACCGCTGTCCTGTCCACTACCCTTCCATGTGAACATCTTGTTTTGTTCTCTTACTTTGTAACCTACAATTTCATTGGCTACATAGTAAGGATAGAGATGCTTTATTATATTACCTTTATAATCTTTTACTGCCTTAACCCCAAAGGCTTTGGCAGACTCTAAAGATATACCACGATCTGTTAGGGCTATAAACTCTCCTTCTGCATGGTTCATAGCATTGTTCCTATATTGTTTTATATCCACAGGTGGTGGGATTGTTGGTGTTTCACCATTACAAGCTCCTTCATAGTCTCTGAAATGTTTGTTACAACTAAAGCAATGCCCCGATCCATCTTCATTAATAGAGACAGGATCACTGCCTCCACATTCAGGACAGGGCAAATGATATTTGGCAAATGCCATTGGCTATTCCTCTTATTCAATTTTAACATAGGCTTCGTTTACATCTGGTGTATCAGGATCATCAGCAATAAACTTACCGTCCTCAGTCCTCGCTCTCTCAGCTATAATCTTAGTATCTAGATTACATTCTAAGTCCATGATGTCAGTTCTCAAAGCTTGTAAGGCTTCTCGCTGAATCATTACCCTATCACTAAGATCACCCAGTTCTCTCAAAGCTTTCTGTGCTAACCTAAATTTTAGTTTACCTTCGGAAGTGAAAAGGGAGACATTAAAGTCTCCCTCGTCACTCCTGAATATTCCATCAGGATATTTACTCATAGTTCATCTTCCTCCTCAAGTGATTCTTCTACACTAAACTCATCTCCTGCTTGATTGTATGTGACTAGATCAAGTATCTGAACAGCCTGTAAATCAAGACCTTTGTAAGTCTGGCCCTGTCGTGTAACTTCCCACTCCTTGTATTGAACATTACCAACCGAACCATTACCAACTGATACATCTATCTCTTGCTTAGACTTATCAAATAGTTTTGGTGCAGGTCTGATCAACCCATTAGGACCATTGACCTTACGCTTAACTACAACTGCTGGCCCCTCTTCCATCTGCTTTATCTTAAAGCCTCTGGATTCAAAGTCCTGTGCTGTAGCGTCATCTACTATAACATTCACCGAATATACCGGCTCATAAGTAGTGTTAGGTACAGTGATTGAAGCCCAAACTAGTGGACGATTTTTAAGTACTGCCATTGTGTATACCTCCATAGGTATGTTGTTGTTAAACTGGTATTAAATATTATCTTTATTATATTTATTCTTTTTATGTTTCTCATATCCGTTTTTAGTTTCTTTATACTTGTTAGAGTATACCATAGATTTGTTAAACTTACAAGCGTGTTTAGCTACATAGTTATTTTTATTTCGTAACTCATGTGGCGATTTCCTACGCATTATTTTAAATTCCTTTTTTTATAATCACTTAGCTTCTCTATCTCAACCCATTTCTCATCTAAATGTATACTTATTAATAGCCATATTGCTATGTTTATAGCTATTAAAACAAAAAATATTTCCCATGAATAAATCATTTTGGTTTCCTTGAATTGGTTTTATTAAATTTATTTGTCCAAACAAAAGAGTAATGGCATGGTGGACACTCAGTTATCTTACCGCCAGAGTTTAAATAATCTATTGTCTGTTGTTTAATTTCTAATCTTTGTTTATTTTTATCCTCAATAGATTGGTTATTCATTTGAGTCTTCATATTACATCTCCAGTATCTTGAGTTACAAAGTTTCCAGTTTGTGAATCAAAACATACACCTAGTCTATCAAGAATATAATTCCATGATCTAGTAAATTCTATATTATTATCGCAATAGTTATCATCTATTTCAACTTCATCTAGTATAGTATGTAAAGCTCTATTAATTGTCATCTCTTTCTCCTTCATCTCTGTCGGCTAAGTATTCTTGATACCTTATCTCTGCTTCTAAAGGTGACACATAGTCATCCTCTTGAGTCATAAGGTAACGGTTAAGGTCTATTATTACTGGATCTTTTTCGCGGTTCATTAGAAATCTACCTCCTTAACATCTAAGTCTACAGTATACTTGTCAGGTGCATTTAAATTACCATCCCAAATATAATCATCACAAGCAATTAGCTTTGCTTCTGCTATGCTTTGAGCTTCTATATATAGCTTATGCGTTTCTATAACTTTAACAATAAATTGTTTTCTCATATTTAAGTTCCTCTTCAAAAAGATCCCACAAACTTTCGTATGCATGATGCCAATTATTAAAATCACCGTTAGCCACACCTGCCGTGGCTTGTTGTTGGATCATTTTATCGTCTGCATCTTGAAAATTAAAGGTTAATTGTTTCATATGTCCTCCTACATCCAAGTTATTATATACCCAAGTGAAACATTCACCAAGCCTAGTAAGATAAACGAAGCTATAGTAATTACTATAGCCCCGAATACTCTGTAAATAAAGAACCAGAAGTTATTATGCATGACTATGCTACTAGTTTTGCACGATAGAATACTTCAGGATCTGATATAACTTTAGCTACCTGTGCTGTTCTAAGCTTAGTAACATTCATCATACTAGATGTTTTTCTTTGAGAAGGAGCATGAGTAGCCCAGTGAGTCAAAGCATTATAGACTGCCCAAAGATTGTTCTTCATAGAAGGAGAGTATCTATCATTATATATATCCCAGAGGAACTGCCAGTTCTTATTGTATGGTGTTGTATCTAGATCAAGAATATTTAAACCTAAAGTAGCTGCAAAAATATTTGCAATCATATCATGATCAACAGGAGTGTTATACCAAACATCCCAAAGTTCTTGTTGCTTAGTCATTACCTCCATTCCTGCAGTAATAATCCTAGCACCTTTCTCAATGTCTAAGCTTCTAGTGTGTCTAGATTTATACAGTGTTGCAGAATCATTAGTAAAGATTTGGCCGTTCATACATGCAGACTGCCTAGCACCTACTGATAATATAAAACTAAAAGAACCATCAAAACTATTAGTACTCAAGAAAGTTAAAGCTGCTGTATCACCATCTGGAGTTTGAATAATCTGATTAGGTAAGGTATGTCTAACAAAACACTTAGCACCGTTGGGATTGGTAATAATATTTTCTTCAATACCTCTAATGTTAAGATCACTCCGAGAAATAATAGCGCGTTGATTGTTAACCATTTCTTTGTGAGTTACTGGATTATAGTGAGGGCCGACAACTCCAAGACATTCTTCAGTATCAGTCCGTACTATTGCTCTCTTCTTAACTTCATTTAATTTAACACCAAATGAAGTATCAGATGTAAACATTAGAGGTTTCATTTCTACCTCAAAGTCAGCACTTCCATAATCAAGATGATTAAGATTGTTAGCGAACATGTCTGTTACATTTTCCATAGTATTGCTCCTAGTTTCAAAGGTCATTAGTAAACTCTCCAGTTAAGTAAGTGTAGTGAACTTCTGATACATGATTACCGTCAATAAAATCTTTAGGATATGAGGCTGCTATCATTGAACACCATGAGTTCCACAGATTTTCTGTACCGTAATCTTGACAGATCGTAATGTACTGCTTTATTTTATTGTTGTTATTTAAAATACCTTTCTCACTAGTTAACTTCTTGTTTAATTTTAGTGAGTTAGGTTTGATGTTATAAGTTTTTATATTATGAACATCCATGCAACCTACTAATCCTGCAGTAAGTTGACATACGAACCCTGCTTTAGCTAATCCTAAGCCATCTATTCTTAGAAATATCTTCATAAGTGAGTAAGCTTTTTCATAAGAAGTTAAATGTACAGAGTTTAAGACTGCCATCATTTGTCCAAAGATAAAGTGTTGATGTATTACCATGTAGTTATAAGTAGATCTTTTGTTACCCCAAATAAACTTAGAATTTTTTTGATTCTTGTCCATGTCTAGTAACATATCACCTACTAAAGACCACTTCTGTTGTATGCTTAACACAACCATCATGATAACTAAAAATAAATTATCTGGATTGCGTTGAGCGAAAGCTTTTATTTTTGGGCTATGTGTTTTGAACATATCTTGTTTTCTCTTTAATTAAACTAGCTGTTAAATATTGAGTATAACAATTAGCACACCACATAATTTTGTAATCATTAGTAGTCACTATTGCTGTTGTTATCTTACATTTATGGCACTTATTATCAGGCATATGCTTCTCCTAAGTAACCTGCAAAGTTTCCTGTATGTTTTTCTATTACATCTATGTAATAAATGTCTTGATCATCAACATTCATAGTGACAATTCTACAACTATAATAAGTATCATCTTGACATTTAATACTAGCATTAGCTGCTGTAATATTTTTATATTTATATGGTCGAGGTACTATATTTATTGCAGTTTTATATAAGACTTTAGACATAACAATCTCCTATAATTTCAACAGGTTCCGTAGTTTCTATCCATACTTTAGCCCCACATGACAATGGTTTGTCAGGACTATATACAATCTTACCGTTAGTAAAGTTAACCTCATTACATTTTCTATTTTGTTTATAATCTTTCACGGTCAACACAGGTTTATTTGCACCTTTAGCATTAGCTCTAATGTTATGTTGATTAACATGAATATAAGTTTTCATAGTATCTCCTAATGTGTTTGTGTAACTTCTAACCCTCTTCTATAATAGTCTGCACCTTGTTCAATTTGCTCTCTTGTACAGCCCTCTAATCTTTTACAAGCTTCTTCTATTAACAAATGCATAGCTACTGCACCAGACATTTGATGAGTCTCAATAGAATCTAAAGCTTCAGATATAATATTTATATTATCACCTACTTCAATAACAAACTTATCTACTATTGCTTTAGCATCTTTTGGAGTTAACTCTTCATCTTTTTTCTTAACACTTTTTATATCAATAACATTACTCATTTGTTTCTCCTTTAATTAACTGCAGTTATAAAGCCATCATACATTGTTACTTCAGCAAAAAATTCTCTCTTATGCCCTGTTAAGTGGGGTCTATTACAACCTACTAACTTACCTGTAGGTCTATATTCCTCACCAAACAAAGAAGTTTCTTTGTAGTTCAAGCGTTCTCCGATCATCGTTTTTAATTCTTTCTTACTTGGGTAATCAAATATTAACATATTACATTTCCTCCATTAGTTTAATTAAAGTTTCGTGATCTATATTTTCCATATTAGTATTCTCTTTTCCAGTTTTTAGGTAAGTTTTTCTTTCTTTTATCACCTGCTTTTAAAGTACAGTATTTACTAAAGGCATCCCATTTAGCACACTGCCAGTACTTATTATTTAAAAGTCTTTTGCCTTCTGTTACTGTTTTCTTTATAACTCCACAAGCATATAAGTCTCTGAAATACATCCACTTTCTACCTACATGAACATTATAAAAACGATGTCCATTAATATTAATATCTATGCAGAATGTATCTCCTATCTTGGGCGCAGTTAATTGTTCTTTATGTTCTTTGAATGTAAGATTGTCTATAATTTTAGTCATATAATCCTTCCTTAATAAAGTCTACTTTAAAATCTGTCGCTTGTAATTTCTGAACATTCTCAATAGTAAAATGAGTTCTATTGTCACCTAATATTTTAAGTATCCGATGAGCATACATGTTGACAGGTTTAAACTTATCTAGTCTATTATTCCAATAAACTTTCTTAACTAAAATTGTTTTCTCAATTACATTAGAATCTTCCATAGTTATCTCTCCATTAAAGTTCGTCTAGCCCATTCATCAAAAGTTTTATCTTCAGGAATTAAACCTTCTTGTTTCATATCTACAAACTCTTGAAACTGTTGGCGAATTAAACGTATTTCTAAATTAACTAACCTATCTTGATGATTTAATTGAAGTTCATTTATCATAACTATCTCCTGTTATAATTTTTTGGATAAGTATCTTGCCACCAAGTCCACTCAGGTATACTTCTAGTCTCTGAAGTAACCTCTTCTACTTCACCTCCTGATTTAAAGAACTCAGCAATTTGAGAATTAATATCAAGCGCGGTCAACTCAGGTTTATATTGTTTAACACTTGATACTTTACTTTTATTAGCCATCAAATGACATACACCATTGATAGTTAAAGCTTTATTATTATCTCTCTTAGTTCGTAAGTCCATAGCATCTCCTTAGATAGTTTAATATTAACACAAAGCATAACATAAAACAAAGTAAAATCACGGTCATCTGTAGGCCAGATGGTATTACCTTATAAAATTTTATAATTTGCCAAGCCCTCCGTTGTTCGCTGTCGTATTTTTAAATGTAAAAGAAAAACTATTTTGTTGTTCTGCTCCTTAAAATAAAAAATCTTTCTCACCAAAGGGACGAAAGGTTTTTTATGCGCTGCAGATGTAACAACAAAATAGTTTTTATTTTTAATAACCTTTTATAATATAAATTTCTATAAATAAAAAAAATCCCCACTTAAAAAGCAGGGATTCTTTGTAGTGAGAAGCTTACTTGGTAAGCTCTTGAAGCGTTAGGCCTTTGCCGTAACTCCAGAAGCTATCCATGACATCTTTCTTTAGCTTTACTTTGTTACCTTTTATCTTCTTCGGATTAGAAAATATCTGGAAGAATGCTTTACCGGAGATTGTGTTATCTTTGGAAACCTTTCCAATTATAGTACCTCGCAATCTGCTGTATATTCTTCCAGTATATTTTCGTTGAATCGTTGGATTCTCCTCAAGGAGTGTTGAAGTAGCATTGTAAGCTACGCAGTTAATCCATCCCCAACCGTTGAAGACTGCTGAGTCTTCAGAGTCTTTTTGGTCTAGCTTGTTATCTAATAATGACTTTTTAACGAAAGTTTCTATAGTCATGTACTGCTTATTTGGTTGTGTGTTTAAGCCTTTGTTCATGGTTATATCCTTTTTAGTTAATGTTATGAGGAAATTAAAGTTCCTCACAAAGTTTGGGACTTTTTATTTACGACAATTAACTAAAAAGGATGTTATAGCCACTGGACAATACGCGAGTAAATAAGCAGTACGCTTATGACTATAGAGGCTTGAATGGTAATTATTAGATAACATGATCGACTTACTTAGACACATTCGGGGATGGATGTTGTAGCTGTTATACAATGCTACTTCAGCGCGGAACCCCTTTAAGCTAAAGTAAGATGTTATGTTTCTGGAGTTTAAAGAGCCTAACGCCCTGCTTAGATTATAAAATTCTCTGAAGAATCCCTGTGTATAACAATGGGGATTTAGTCACTTATGCTTAGAAATTTATAAGCTCTTTTTAATATATATATAATAACTATTTAATATATTATGTTGTTGAATTCTTTAAAGTTCTTTGTAGCTTAATTGTTACTTAATAGACTCAAGAGTCTCTAGAATTCTCTGTAAACCTGATGTCAACCTCTGGAACTTTAAAGTCTCTGGAGTCTTTATAGCATAAGTTCCTTACAGAGTTCTATATAGGTCTACTTTAAATGTCTAGATAGTATTCAATGACCTCCAGAGTTGTAAGGGGTACGCAGGAGGCCACCACCCCCCACTAGGGTATATTATAGTTGGTCTACATTTTAAAGGGTTCTAGAGTGTCAACCAGTTAGTCGCGGAACTCTAAAGTCTTTAAAGGTCTTCAGAGGAAGGGAACAGCGTAACTGGACCCTTTAAGGATTTGAGGGGGCTATGGGGATGTAGTGAACCCGGGTGGGTTATATAGATTATACACCTAAATGAACGTTTTGTCAAGTATTATCGTTATTACCGCAGAAATAGCTTGACAAATCGGAAAAATAACTGTATAATATTGTATATTATGAAAAAAGAATTGACAACTAAACAGCAGACTTTCTTAGACCATCTTGTACAAACAGGGGGTGATCCTAAAGAAGCAGCTAGGTTAGCAGGTTATTCCGAGAATGGACACTGGCAAGTCGTACACGCACTCAAGAACGAGATTATAGACTTAGCCTCAAACATACTCGCGCAATCCGCGCCTAAAGCAGCTATGAAACTTGTGGATATAATGGAGTCTAATAGTCCAGTTCCTCAAGCTAACATGCGTTTACAAGCTGCCCAGACTATTCTAGATAGAACAGGACTAGGTAAACAGGAAAGGATAGATGTTAATCATAAATTAGAAGGAGGATTGTTTATACTCCCTGCCAAAGAAGAGATTATTATAGATGCAAAAGCGGAGATCGAGTAGCACCATTCCATTTGGATATGAGTTAGCACAAGATAATAAAACTTTAAAGCCTATAGAGAGTGAGTTAGAATCTTTAAAAAACATTGCTAAGTTAGTACAAGATGAAGTACTATCTTTACGTGAAGGAAGTCTTTGGTTACAAACTGAAACTGGGAGATCTTTAAGCCATACAGGGCTAAAGAAAATTATAGCGAATGGAAGATTGGAAAGAGAATCCAGAGAATTATCTAACTGATGAGAATAATAACTTCATTCTCAAGAAAGATGGTACGCCCCGTAAGAAAACAGGACGACCAAAAGGTGCAAAAGGTAGAGGGTATAACTACCACTCAGAAACTAAAACGAAGCTTCGTGCTAAACGAGCAGTTCGCAGCAAAGAAAAAAGTGCCACCAAACTCAAACAAAGATTAGATGCAAAAAGAAATTCATTAAATGCATCTAAAGAAACATTAAATAAATTAGATAAAAAGACAACTAATAAAGTTGTTACTGAAGATGTACTAGATCAAGTTCCAAAAGCTTTAAAAGAAGAAGTCAATAATAATGTTATCTTTAAGCCTAACAATGGGCCACAGACAGACTTCTTAGCAGCACCAGAGAAAGATGTTCTTTATGGCGGTGCAGCAGGTGGTGGTAAGTCTTATGCAATGCTAATAGATCCTTTACGCTTTGCACATAGATCAGCACACAGAGCGTTAATACTTAGGCGTTCAATGCCAGAGCTAAGAGAACTTATAGATAAAAGTAGAGAATTATATCCTAAAGCTTTTCCGGGCTGTAGGTATAAAGAAGTAGAAAAACTTTGGAACTTCCCTAGCGGAGCCAAAGTAGAGTTCGGCTTCTTAGAGCGAGATGCTGATGTATATCGGTATCAAGGGCAAGCCTATTCTTGGATTGGCTTTGACGAGATCACTCACTTACCCACTGAGTTTGGATGGAATTATCTCGCTTCTCGCCTAAGAACGACCGACCCTGAGATTGTACCGTACATGCGTTGTACAGCCAATCCGGGGGGCGTAGGAGCAACATGGGTTAAAAAGAGATACATAGACCCATATCCTCCTAATGAATCTTTTGTAGGGGAAGATAACTTAACTAGAAAGTTTATTCCTGCTAGACTAGATGATAATCCATATCTGGCTAAAGATGGTCGATATGAAGAAATGCTAAAGGCTTTACCTGCTACACAGCGCAGACAGTTGTTAGAAGGTAATTGGGATGTTAATGAAGGCGCAGCCTTTACGGAATTTGAAACAGATGTACATGTTGTAACACCTTTTGAGATACCTATTTCATGGGAACGTGTAAAAGGTATTGACTATGGTTATGCTTCAGAAAGCTCTTGTATATGGGGAGCAGTAGATCCTTCGGATGGTACTCTTATTATTTATAGAGAATTATATCAAAAAGGCTTGACAGGAGTAGATCTAGGAGAAAGAATAACACAGATGGAGTTGAGTGACCCATACTCTGTGCAAGGCGTATTAGATACATCAGCATGGGCTAGAACAGGAACAACAGGCCCAACAGTAGGCGAGTCACTTATTAGAGCAGGACACAAACTAAGAAGGGCTGATAAGAATAGAATACAAGGAAAAATACAAATCCACGAATACTTAAAAGTTCAACAAAGCGGAAGGCCACGATTGCAAATATTAAATACTTGTCCTAACCTGATACGTGAACTACAAAGTATTCCTCTGGATCGTTCTAATCCAGAAGATGTGGATACACACGCGCCAGATCATGCTTATGATGCTCTGCGCTATTTAATAATGTCTAGACCAAGAATACAAGATTCATTCAGTAGAATAAGAAATCTGCATTTGGAACAGGCTTATACCCCGGCTGATAGCGATTTTGGCTATTAGTAAAATAATTTATAAATCAAGCGAGGAAATAACCAATGGCAAATCCAGTATATAATATAAGAGATACAGGCAGAAACTCTGCTCGTACAGGCGATGTTAGAGGTATGGCAGAAAATATGCTTACTTCTATGACTTCTGTAACTACAGCAACTATTGCAGTAACAGACGATACAAATACTGATGTTAGTTTTACACAACCTGCTGATACAATAATCCGCAATCTTATTGCAATACCTGCAGGTAATATTGTTACTGGAGGAAGTAGCGGTAATGATTTGGACTTTAGTTTAGGTACTGCAGCAGGTGGCGGTCAAATTATAGCAACAGAAGCTATCCTAGATGATGGCGGTGGGGCAGTAACTTGGACAGCTAATGCACCTTTATATATTATTCAAAACTCACATGGTCATGGTGCTAACGCTTTTGTTGGTACAGGCACTACAGCAGGTGTTGTAGGTGGCCCTGCAACTAGTGAAGCTATTGTAATAGCAAGTACTTTGTATACTGCTGCTGCAAGAACACTTCATGCACGATTAACTCCAATAGGGGCTGATCTAGCTACAGCAGCAACAACTGTAACTTACTTAGTTGAGTTTTTACACTTAGGTTCAACACCTGACCAATAGGTAACTCTTTAATCATGGACGTTGCTTAGTGCAGCGTCTGTGATTTTTTAAGGTTTAAATATGTCTGAAGAAGAAAATAGTTTAATACAGAATGCTGACGGTATTTACTTTGGTAAAGTAGAAGATGAAGAAGGTTTGTCTTTAAACCTTGAGCCTGAATTAAATAATCGTCTTGCAGGATTAATTGAAGATAGATTTTCATCTGCTGAAATGGCAAGAGATGCTGATGAAGGACGATGGATGACAGCTTATCACAATTATCGTGGGCTGTATCCTAAGAATGTAAAATTTAGAGAATCAGAAAAATCAAGAGTCTTTGTAAAAGTAACTAAGACAAAAGTATTAGCAGCTTTTGGTCAACTAGTAGATGTTATCTTTGGAGGCAATAAGTTTCCTATAGGTGTTACTGAAACTAAAGTACCAGAAGGTGTACCTGAAATTGCACATTTAGATATTAACAATCCTGTTCCGGGGATTGAAACTAGTACAGATACTAGTGGATATGATAATGTTACAGAATCAACAAATCCTTTTGATGTAGGATATGAAGGAGATGGTCGAGATTTAAAAGCAGGAGAAACATTAACTGTTGCACCATCTTTAGATAAACAAGCTGCTGACAGTTTAACTACAGGGCCATCAGCTAATCCACAAGTTCCTGAAATGAAACCTGCTCAAAAAGCAGCAAGAAGAATGGAAAAACTAATACATGATCAAATAGAAGAGTCTAATGGCTCTAGTGAAATAAGAAACGCATTATTTGAATCAGCTTTGTTTGGAACAGGAATTGTTAAAGGCCCATTTAATTTTAATAAAACTTTAAATAGATGGTCTAATGAAGATGGTGAGCGCACATATGATCCATTAGAAGTACGTGTACCGCGCATTGAGTTTGTAAGTATATGGGATTTCTTTCCAGACCCCAATGCTACAACAATGGAAGAGTGTGAGTATGTTGTACATAGACACAAATTAAATCGTTCACAATTTAGAAGCTTATCTAAACTACCTTACTTTGATAAAGATCAAATAAGAGCTTGTTTAGAAATGGGGCCAAGTTACGAAGAAAAAGATTATGAGTATGAACTAAAAGACGATAATAGAATGTCGGATATAAGTTCAGCTAAGTATGAAGTGCTAGAGTACTGGGGCATTATGGATGCTGAGTATGCTAGAGAAATTGGCATGGAACTAGATGATAACGTAGATGACTTAGATGAAGTGCAAATAAATGCGTGGGTTTCAAATGGCAAAGTACTACGCGCAGTAGTCAATCCATTTACACCGCACAGATTACCTTATCATTCTTTTTCATACGAAAAAAATCCATACAGTTTTTTTGGTATAGGTGTAGCTGAGAACATGGATGACTCTCAAAAGATTATGAATGGTCATGCACGTATGGCAATAGATAATTTAGCATTGTCAGGTTCTTTAGTATTTGACGTAGATGAGACTGCTCTTGTAGGCGGTCAAAGTATGGACATTTATCCGGGAAAAGTATTTCGCAGACAAGCAGGAGTTCCGGGAACAGCTATTAATGGTTTAAAGTTTCCTAATACTTCAACAGAAAACATGATGATGTTTGATAAGTTTAGGCAGTTAGCAGATGAGCAGACAGGTATACCTAGCTACTCGCATGGTCAAACTGGCGTTCAAAGCATGACAAGAACAGCATCAGGTATGTCAATGTTGCTAGGTGCTGCTTCATTAAATATAAAAACAGTTATTAAGAATCTTGATGACTTTCTTTTAAGACCTTTAGGTGAAGCATACTTCCAATGGAATATGCAGTTCTTAGAAAGTGATTTAGGTGTAGAAGGAGACTTAGAAGTTAGAGCTACTGGAACAGCAAGTCTGATGCAGAAAGAAGTAAGAAGTCAAAGACTGACTACGTTTCTTCAAAGTATTCAGAATCCTGCTATTGCTCCGTTTGTCAAAATTAATAAACTCATTGGAGAGCTTGCATACTCGCTTGATCTTGATCCTGATGAAATACTTAACGATCCAGAAGAAGCAGCTATTATGGCTCAAATCATAGGAATGCAAAATAATGTTAGACAAACAACTGGCGAAACGCCTCTCACTCCTAACGAGCAACAAGGAAGCATGGGAGGCGTTGCAGGAGCATCTCAACAACCTACGGACCTTGGAGCTACAGGTACTGGTGGGGGCAACATCGGAACAGGAAATGTTCCGCAGTCAGGGGAGGATCAATTCTCTGGAACGCCTAGAGCGGTTGAAGGATGAAGTTGAAGAAGCTAAAAGACGCGACACCTAAATACGAAGGTAAGTTCTGGTCTTACTCACAAAGAAAATTTTTAACGTATAATGAATGGATAGCAGAGGAGTGGCCCTGTGGCAACAACCAAAAAGAAAAAGTCAAAAGTAAATGAAGCAGGTAATTATACTAAACCTACTATGCGTAAAAGACTTTTTAATAAAATAAAAGCAGGTAGTTCAGGAGGCAATGCAGGTCAATGGTCTGCACGTAAAGCACAGATGTTAGCAAAACAATATAAAGCCGCAGGTGGCGGTTACACATAGGAGAAGTTATTATGCCAATGGGAAAAGGAACATACGGATCACAAAAAGGTAGACCATCTAAGAAAGATGATAAAAAGAAAAAAATGATGATGGGTGGTATGAACAAAAAGAAAATGATGATGGGTGGTGGTAAAATGAAATATTCAATGGGTGGTGAAGTTACTAAACCTAATTAATTATGGCATTAAAAAAATCACAAAAAAGTTTAAAGTCTTGGACAAAACAAAAGTGGCGCACTAAGTCTGGCAAACCTAGTGCTAAAACTGGTGAAAGATATTTACCAGAAAAGGCAATAGCATCATTATCTAGTAGTGAGTATGCTGCTACAACAAAAAAGAAAAGAGAAGATACTAAAAAAGGTAAGCAGCACTCTAAACAACCTAGAAAAATAGCTAAGAAAACTAGAAGCTATAGGAAAGCATAATATGAAAGTTAAAGCCCCTGCAGGTCATCATTGGATGAAACAAAAAAATGGTGGCTATAAACTGATGAAACATACTGGTAAGTTTGTTCCGCATAAAGGAGCTACTTTAAATGCTTCTTTTGAAATTCAGAAATCTCACGGTAAATAATTATGGCTAAAAATTCTAAACGTAATAGACAACGTAAGCAAAAAAGAGAAGGGTTACTAGGTTCACCTGATGTTGCTATTACTGTAGCTGTAGCTGCACCTACTAAACAAAAAAAAATGAAAGGAGGTGTAATGTTAATACCTCCTGAAAGAGAAATGTATGCAGAAGGTGGTAAGTTTCCAGATTTAACAGGTGATGGAAAAGTAACACAGGCTGATATTCTTAAAGGCCGTGATGTATTTCAAGAGGGTGGTGAAGTTCCAGTAGATACTTATCCTAATATACCGCCAGAAGAAATGGCAGCAGCCCAAGCTTCACAACTTCCAGATGAACAAATGGAAGAAGATTATGTAGAGTTCGTAATGAATGAAGCTTTAGATCAAGAAGAACAAATGTATTTAATGAATGCTTTAGAAGGCGATCCTCAACTTAGTATGATTTTTGACAAAGTTGTAGATACGGCTTCTGAGTTTACTGGCTCTGGAGAAGTTGCAGGGCCGGGAACAGGAGTCTCAGATTCAATACCTGCCAGATTATCTGACGGTGAATTTGTGATGACTAGAAAGGCCACTGATCAAATAGGCGCAGACAGACTTCAAACAATGATGGACGAAGCTGAACGTGCTTATGATGGTGGTTTAATGAGAAAAGACGAAGACACTGATATAGAAGACAACATGAATAAAGTAATGATGACTGCTAATCAAATGCCTAGTCTTAATATTCGACAACGATAACGGCTACCTTGAAGTAAAAGCACCATTTTGAATTATCTGTACAAATAATTCATTGTAATGGCTACCTTTTAAAACTTACAAGCCCCGTGGAGGAAGTACAATGACTGAAGTACAAACTAATCCTGTGGAGGAAAAAGCACCTAATCCTTATAATGCAAAGAAATCATGGCACACTCCTGATAATCCAAAAATGGAAAGTGCTGATGGTTTATTTTATGCACCATCTCAAGAACAACAGGCTACGCCTTCTGAAGAAGAATCAGAAAAGCCCCCTGCTAAAAGCTCTAAAGATGTTAATTATAAGAAAAGGTATGATGATCTAAAGAAACATTACGATACTAGAATCTCCGAGTTTAAACAAAGAGAACAAGAGCTAGTAGCAGAAGCAAGTGAAAATGCTCCTGCATATCAAGCTCCAAAGACTTTGGAAGAACTTGAGGAGTTTAAAGCAAAAAATCCAGACTTGTATGAAACAGTTGAGACTGTAGCACATTTACAAAGTGAAACTCAAACTGAAACATTACGACAGCAGCTATCAGCATTGCAAGAACGTGAAGCTGATATTTTAAAACGTGAAGCTGAGACAATGTTAAGAGAGAGGCATCCTGACTTTGAGGATATACGTGGTGATGATGCATTTCACGAATGGGCTAAAGAACAACCAGAAGCAATACAACAATGGATCTATGCTAACAATAGTGATGGAACTTTAGCTAGTCGCGCTATAGACCTTTACAAAATGGAAAGGGGAATAGTTCAGCCACCACAAAAGAGGCAGTCCAAAACTAAAGAACAAAGGTCTGCTGCTGATATGGTGTCAACAAAAACCACAGCAGTAGATTCCAAAGCTCCGAAAGTTTGGACAGAAAAAGAAATTGCTAGTATGTCTATTGATCAATTTGATCGTTATGAAAGTGAAATTAAATTGGCTTTATCAGAAGGCAGAATAGCTAAATAAGTTTTTAAGAGGATATTACAATGGCTTATAACCAATCTGATCAATTTTTTGAACCGTCAACGGATACCAATGCTAACTTTGGTAACTCTGTTGCAGGTCAAAACAACTCGTTTTTCTTACCTTCGGTCTATTCTAAGACCGTCCTAAATTTCTTTAGGAAGTCATCTGTTGCAGAAGCAATTACTAATACAGATTACGCAGGTGAGATTGCGTCCTTTGGTGACTCTGTAAAGATTATCAAAGAACCTGAAATTACTGTCTATCAGTATGAAAGGGGCGCAGACGTAACCGCAACTAAGCTTACTGACCAAGAACTAACTTTGGTCGTAGATACAGCTAACGCATTTAAATTTATCGTAGACGATATTGAAACTAATATGTCTCACGTTAATTTCCGTGACGTTGCTGCATCTTCAGCAGCTTACTCGCTAAAGGATGCTTACGATGAAGGTGTGATTGCAACTATGTTTGCAGGAGTATCTGCATCTAGCCCTAACCACATCTTAGGTTCTGACAATGCAACTGACCTTGCAGCAGGAACTTTTGATGGTACTGGTAATCTTGACATAGGTTTTGCTTCTGGTGAGCATGACCCAATTGATGTTCTTTCACGCATGGCGCGTCTACTTGACGAGCAGAATGTTCCTGAAGAAGGTCGTTGGTTCTTAGCGAATCCAGAGTTTTATGAAGTACTTGTTCAAAGTTCTTCTAAGCTTCTGTCTGTTGACTACAATGCAGGTCAAGGCTCAATCCGTAATGGACTAGTATCATCTGGTAAGTTACGTGGCTTTGATATGTATAAGACTAACAATATTGCTGCTACTACAAACGCAGCAGGTAAGTGTATTGCAGGTCACATGTCAGCGGTTGCAACAGCACAGACCATCACAAATACTGAAGTAATTCGTGATCCTGATAGCTTTGGCGATATAGTCCGTGGACTCCATGTTTATGGGTCTAAAGTACTACGTGCCGATGCATTAGTTTCATCATTCTACGGTATCGACTAATATTATTGGGGGCTGAAATATGCCCCCTTTAATTTTTAATGGAGGTAATTACTATGTGGACTAAACCTACTTATCAAAATATTAGACTTGGTTTTGAAATCACAATGTATTTCAGTAACAGGTAAGGAGTCACACCATGCCACAATTAGGAACTGAACAAAATCCTATTAGATTTAATCCGAAAGGAAAAGTAAAAGTTGGTGGTGTTTATTTAAAAAATGAAAATAAAGAGAAGTATAACGATAACTATGATCGTATTTTTAATAAAACTAATAGTAAAGTAAACAGCAAACAACTTGTGAAATAATTATGGCTACTACATTTTTACAATTATCAAATGAATTATTAAGAGAGTTGAATGAGGTTGTACTGACTTCTTCAACTTTTTCTAGTGCTGTAGGAATACAACAACATGCTAAAGATTGTATTAATAGAGCATACTTAGATATAGCTAATGAAGAACCGCAATGGCCTTTTTTAGCTACAGGTGAAAGTGGAGCTACTGATCCTATGTATGGTAATGTTTCTGTAGATACTACAGCAGGAACTAGATGGTACGAATTAAAAGCTGCTAGTTCATCTGTAAAGGATGACTATGGTTCTATTGATTGGGATAATTTTTACTTAACAACAGTAGGAGTTAGTGGTGAAGCAGCCCCTTATGTTTCTAAAAATTTAAGATTTATAACAATAGAACAATGGAAAGATTTTAGACGTACAGCTGAAAATGCAGATGATGCTGATCAAGCTGTAGGTGGAGAACCTAGATTTGTTATTAGAAGTCCTGATGCAAGAAAGTTTGGTTTAAGTCCAATACCTAATCAAGTTTATAAAATCTGGTTTTTTGCTTATGATTTACCAACAGAACTATCTGCACATGATGATTCTGTAGTTTTTCCTGATGTGTATAAAACAGTAATATTATCTAAAGCTAGATATTACACACATCAATTTAAAGATAACCCTCAAATGGCAGCCTTTGCTTTAGAAGATTTTAAGAAAGGATTAAGAAGCATGAGGGAAAATTTAATAGGTACTGCTCCTATATATATGTCTGATGACAGAGTAAGGTTTGATTAACTATGCAAGCATTTGGTTTATCTTGTCAAGGCGGTCTTAACACTAATCTTAACCAGTTTCAAATGTTACAGCAACCCGGATTTGCTACAGAGCTACAAAACTTTGAAGTTGATCCTGATGGCGGTTACAGAAGAATAAATGGTTACACCCTGTATGGCGCAGGTAGTGCAGCAAGACCTAATGGTTCTAATGCTATATTAGGACTTTTTGTTTATGGTGATGGTTTAATTGCTGCATCAGGTACTAATCTTTATTTCAGTTTAGATGGCACAAGTTGGCTACAAATAAATCGTTCAAGTGTTAGTGGTTCAGGAGACAACTTTTCTACATTTTCAGGTAGAAGCACAGCAGCTAGAACAAGTCAGTCATATGCTAACTTTGCACTTTTTGAAGGTGCTAGTACTTATGGTGAAGTAGTAATAACAGATATAGGTTCTGGTGTAAAACCTGCTTTATTTAAAATGACAGGCACAGGTAACTTATCAGATAGAACTTTTTTCTATGAAGAAATTACAGTAAGCGGTACGCACTTTCCAAAACAATGTACTATACACGACAAACACCTAGTTGTTGCAGGAGCAGCCACAGCACCTAATACTATATTTTATAGCGGTACAAGTGATATAAATGATTTTACATCAACAGGCTCTGGAAGCATTGCACTAGATGATCAAGTAGTAGGACTACAAAGTTTCCGTGGTGATTTAATTATATTTTGTAAAAATAGTATTTATAAATTATCAAATATAAATGATTCTAATTCTATAGCTATAATACCTATTACACAAAACGTAGGTTGTTTAGATGGCAGAAGCATTCAAGAAATTGGTGGTGATCTTATATTTTTAAGTCCTGATGGATTTCGTTTAGTTGCAGGTACAGCACGTATTGGTGACGTAGAGTTAAGTTCTGTTTCTAGACAAATACAATCTATTGTAGCTTCATTAGCTTCTAATATAGGTTCTTTAGTTATATCAAGTGCAGTACTAAGAAGTAAGTCTCAATATAGATTATTTTATAGTCCAAGTGCAGGTTCTACTACAACTGCAAAAGGTATTATAGGAACTATAACTCCACAAGGATTTGAATGGTCTGAGACAATAGGAATACAAGCACACGGCTTTACGTCAGGTTTTGATGCAGATAGTGTAGAACAAATATATCATGGCGATAAAGATGGCTATGTGTATAACCATAATACAGGGAATGCTTTTAATCCTGCAGGTACAGAAACAAATATAGATGCAAGATATAAAACACCTAATTTAGATTTTGGAGATGCAGGAACATTAAAAACATTACACTATACAAAAATATCCTTTACACCTGAAGGAGCAGTACAGCCTACATTAAAAATAACATATGATTTTGATGACAATAATAGACCACAACCTGCAAATTATACATTAGATGCTATACCTACTCCTGCTGTATTTGGAGATTCAACTTTTGGAACAGCAGTATTTGGAGCTTCAAGTGATCCTATGGCAAGACAAGCTGTACAAGGAAGTGGACATAATATAGCTTTTAAAATATTTAGTCAGGATACTAAAGCACCTTATTCAATAAATGGATTCTATGTAGACTATAGACCTTCTGGTAGGAGATAACAATGGGTACAAGTTATGTAAGACAAAGTAGTTTAGCAGATGGAGATACCATCACTGCTGCTTTATTTAATGATGAATACAATAGACTTTTAACTGCTTTTTCATATGCTGCAAGTAGTACTACTGGACATCAACATGATGGCACTGCAGGAGAAGGCGGTAATATACATACTATTGGTGATCAAGATTTTTTAAATAAAATTCTTACTACTGGTAATACTTGGGAGTTTTATGTAGAAGTTTCTAGTGCTGCTGTAAAACAACTTGTCTTACAAGATGGTGCATTAGTACCTCATGCTGATAGCGATTTAGATTTAGGAACAAGTAGTAAATATTTTAAAGATGCTTATATAGATAGTATTACAACAACAGGTAATGTAGGGATAGGGGGCAATTTAACAGTTACAGGAACTACGACTTTAAATGGTGGTACATTAACTCTTGGAGATGCTGCAACTGATAATGTTGTTTTTGGAGCAGATGTAAATAGTAGTGTTATTCCTAACACAGATAATACTTATGATCTAGGTTCTTCTGGACAAGAGTGGCGCGACATATACATTGATGGCACAGCTTATTTAGATGCTATAAACTTTAATGGCACAGCAATTAGTGCAACAGCAGCTGAACTTAATATACTGGATGGCGTAACAAGTACCGCTGCAGAACTTAATATACTAGATGGTGTAACATCTACAGCAGCTGAACTTAATATATTAGATGGTGTAACAAGCACTGCTGCTGAATTAAATATTTTAGATGGCGTAACAAGCACTGCAGCTGAACTTAACATACTAGATGGTGTAACTAGTACCGCAGCAGAACTTAATGCTTTAGATGGTATCACAGCTGTTGTAGGAGAATTAAATGCTCTTGATATTGGTTCAACAGCAATAGGAACTGCTGTAGCTTCTAAAGCTGTAATATTAGATTCTAATAAAGATTATACAGGAATAAGAAATTTTACAATTACTGGTGATCTTACTATTGGCGGTGATGATCTTGTAATGGGTACAAATACTGCAGGTCATATTTTAGTAGCTGATGGCACTAATTTTAATCCTACTGCTGTTGGAGATTTAGCTGAAATATCAACTGTAGCTAATGATGATGTTTTTCTTGCAATAGATACATCTGGTGGTGGATTAAAAAAGATTTCGCGTAGTGCAGTTGTATCTGGATTAGCTACTTCTGGTTCAGCAATTTCTAATATAGTCGAAGATACTACCCCTCAACTGGGTGGTAACTTAGATATGAATAGTAAAGATATTGTTACAACTTCTAATGCTACTATTGATTTAGCACCAAATGGAACAGGTACAGTTGTAGTTAGAGGTAATACTAATTCAGGTGCAATAGTATTTAATTGTGAAAGCAACAGTCATGGTCAAAAAGTTTATGGACAACCTCACTCAGCAGGAGTTACTAATACTTTAATGTTACCTGCAGGTGCTAATTCAACATTAGTATCTCTTGTATCTACAGATACTCTTACTAACAAAACATTAACCTCGCCTAAAATTAATGAAGATGTAGTAGTTTCTGCAACGGCTACCGAGCTTAATCTTCTTGATGGTGTAACAGCCACTACAGCTGAACTTAATATTCTTGATGGTGTAACTAGTACCGCTGCAGAGTTAAATGCATTAGATGGTATTACCGCTGTTGTGGGCGAGCTAAATGCTCTTGATCTTGGTTCTACAGCTGTAGGCACAGCAATAGCTTCTAAAGCAGTTATACTTGATTCTAATAAAGATTATACAGGTATGCGTAATCTTACAATTAGTGGAGAGTTAGATGCAGGATCATTAGATATTTCTGGTGATGCAGACATTGATGGCACATTAGAAACAGATGCTCTTTCTATTAATGGAACAGCTGTTACAAGTACTGCTGCAGAACTTAATATTCTTGACGGTGTAACGTCAACTGCAGCAGAGTTAAATGCTTTAGACGGAATTACTGCTGTAGTTGGAGAACTTAATGCTCTTGATATTGGTTCGACAGCAGTGGGTACAGCGGTAGCTTCTAAAGCCGTTATACTAGATTCTAATAAAGATTACACAGGCGTAAGAAATTTAACAATTAGTGGTGAGTTAGACGCAGCAACATTAGATGTGTCAGGTGATGTAGATGTTGATGGTACATTAGAAACAGATGCGTTATCTATTAATGGCACAGCTGTTACAAGCACAGCAGCAGAATTAAACATTCTTGATGGTGTAACAAGTACCGCTGCTGAGTTAAACATTCTTGACGGTGTTACTAGCACTACAGCAGAACTTAATCTTCTTGATGGTGTCACAGCCACTACAGCGGAGTTAAATTATTTAGACCTAGCAACACTAGGCAGTACAGCAGCTTCTAAAGTTGTATCAGCAGATGCTAATAATGTAGTAAGATTTACAGGTGGTATACATGAAGAAGCTACAACTGTTACTTCTTCTTCTAATGCGACTACTGTAAATTTAAGAGATGGTACGAATTTTTTACATGATCTTACTGAAGCTACAACTTTTACATTTAGTAACCCTCCTACTGAAGCGTGTATATGGTCACTAAAAATAATTCAAGACTCAACGGCTAGAGCAATAACTTGGCCTAATACAGTAGATTGGCCTGCTGCAACAGCCCCGACATTAACAGCTACAAACAATGGAGTAGACGTATTTGTATTCTTAACAATAGATGGCGGTACTATCTGGTATGGATTTACTGCCGGTCAAGCAATGGGTTAAAGGAATAAATTATGTCAGGTGGAGCTAAAAAGTTATTACACGCAGCAGCAGGTACATCAGCAGCTGGCGGTGGCAATCTGTATCCTGAAGATGTGTTCTCTAATTATATATACAAAGGTAATGACGGCACAAACAAAATTGTAAATGGAATTGATTTATCTGGTGAAGGTGGTTTAGTTTGGCTAAAGGCTAGATCAACGTATGCAGCTAATCATTTGTTGACGGATACTGTTAGAGGTCGAACCAAATACTTAATTTCAAATACTACAGCAGCAGAAGCAACTGCAAACGACACTCACATAGCATCTTTTAACGATGACGGTTTTACGCTTGGTAGCGGTTATACCGCTTACTCAAACTTTAGTGGTATTGTTGATAACATTATGTCTTGGACATGGAGAAAAGCAGAAGGTTGGTTTGACATAGTTACCTATACAGGAAGCGGTTCTGCTAGAACTATTGCTCACAATCTTGGTTCTGTACCAAAAATGATTATTGTTAAAAGCACAAGTGACACTTACAACTGGTATGTTTATCATGCTAGTTTAACTAACCAACAAAATCTTACTCTGGACACAGCTAATCAAGCAGGTAATTCAGGTGATGAGTATTGGAACTCCACAACAGCAACATCTTCAGTATTTTCTCTTGGTACATATTTCGGGGTTAATGGAAATAGCAAAACATATGTAGCCTATATATTCGGAGATGACGCAATCTTCGGTGACGACGGTGACGAACAGATTTGTAAGATGGGTAGTTTTACTGGAACTCCTAGTGCGTTAGCTTCTGTAAATTTAGGATTTGAACCACAGTGGATTATGATAAAAGCTACTAATGCAGCTGGAGGCAATGCGGATAATTGGCGTGTGTACGACAGTATGCGCGGTTGGAACACGATAAATAGAGAGTTATTAGTTCCAAATGAAACTCAAGTTGGAAGCACATTAAGCAATACTGGTAGTTATGCTTTAACACCCACTGCAACAGGTTTTGACCATAGTGGACATGATTTTACTAGTCCTGATACAACCTACATCTACATGGCTATCCGTAGACCGATGAAAGCTCCCGAAGCAGGGACAGAGGTTTTTGCTACTAGATCAGGAACACTTAGTGGTAATCATCGCAATACTAGTTTTACTCCAATAGACACTACTTTACAAGGTTATGATTGGCATTGGTGGCAGGAAGGACCGGGAGGAGGTCCATACGCTATGACTGCATTAACAGATTGGAGTTTTTTAGAACTATCTGAATCTGGTGGTGGATCAGGAGCAGGTTATGAAGAAGAAAATCCTACTGGTTATTTAGATTACACAGGTGGCTGGGATAATTCAGCTGGTGATGATTCTGATTATTTTTTTAAACGCGCTGCTAAATTTTTTGATGTGGTTGCTTATACTGGAACAGGTTCAACATTAAATCCAACGCATAATCTCGGTGTTACACCAGAATTAAAAATTATTAAATGTAGGAGTAATGCGGGAACAGACTGGATAGTTGGTGGTGACATTATCACAGGAGGAACAACTAATAACTATGCTGTTTTGAATACCGACGCAGCAAAAGGTACTAATTCTAATTATTGGGCTAGTGGTGCTGACACAGCAACAACTTTTGGTACAAAAACTGCCAACGGTTTTACCAATAGTTCTGGTCGTACCTACATAGCCTACCTCTTCGCTACACTAGCAGGGGTTAGTAAAGTCGGCTCTGTTGTGCATTCTGGAACAACTGATGTCAATTGTGGATTTTCTAACGGAGCAAGGTTTGTGCTTGTAAAGCGTACTGACGCTACAGGTGATTGGTATGTCTGGGATAGCGTGAGAGGTATTGTTGCAGGTAACGACCCTTACGTATTCTTAAACACTAAAGCTAGTGAAGTAACCAACACAGACTACATTGATCCTCTTAGTTCAGGCTTTACTTTAAGTGATGACTTTACTGATGGCACTTACATATTTTTAGCAATAGCATAGGATAAGAAACTATGGAATACCGATTAAAATCAGACGGATCAATTAAATCGCAAAGTGAAATCCGTGAACTAAATGCAAATGTTTCTTTACCTAAAGTTTGGAACACTGATACTTTTACAACTTTAGGAATAGACCCTGTATTAGAGGCTCCTGCTCCTGCACCTAGCGCAAATTATAAACAAGTTTTGCGTAATGGGGCTGTTCAAGATTCAAATAATAATTGGGTTTATGCTTGGCAAGAAACAGATATGTTTGCTGACACCACAGTTGATGACGTAACGACAACTAAGGCCGAGCATGAAACAGCCTACCAAGCCCAACTAGACGCTAATGCTGCTGCTGCGGTAAGAACGCAAAGAGATAAATATTTAGCAGATACAGATTGGACAGGCATGTCAGATGTTACTATGAGTTCTTCAATGGCTACATATAGACAGGCACTAAGAGATCTGCCCAGTCATTCTAATTTTCCAAACTTAGATGATGACGATTGGCCTGAGCTTTCTTAACATGGATGAAAATATAATTTATTTAGATACAAATAAAACTATTTCTATAGATGTAGTTATGAATGAAGCATCAGAAGAAATTGGAAACTGTCTTATTAAGTATGTAGAAAAAGGTTTACCTATAGAAGCTTTAATAGGTCTTTTAGAAATTTATAAGCATAACATGACTATTGAACATGCCAATGTAGAGGACATCTAACGTGGCTACTAAAAAAAAGGGAACTATGAAAGGCCACACTATTAAAGGTGGTCATAAGCGTCCAACTAAATCTGGTGCAGGTATGACCAAGAAGGGTGTGGCTAAATATCGTAAAGACAACCCCGGCTCTAAACTCAAGACAGCTGTTACAGGTGAAGTGAAGAAGGGCAGCAAGGATGCAAAGAGGCGTAAGTCGTACTGCGCTCGTTCTGCAGGTCAGATGAAAAAATTTCCAAAAGCAGCTAAAGACCCTAACTCTAGGCTGCGTCAAGCAAGAAAACGGTGGAAGTGTTAATGAACATGACTGAAATAGAATTAGAATTAGTTATACAAAAAGCAGCCCAAGCAGGAGCTAAAGAAGCTCTAAGAGAAGTAGGGTTATCAGACCAAGAAGCTTATGATGACGTTAAAGAGTTACGAAGTTTACTAGAGACTTGGAAGATTACCAAGACTACAGTAGGCCAAACAATAACTAGAACAATTACTACAGCATTACTGACTGCATTAGCAGTTGGGATTTACATGGGATGGGGGGAATAAATATGTTGACTGCATTAAATGCATTGCTAGAAAGATTTCAAAACTTTTTAACACGTATTAAAAATAAATTAGATGAACGCTCTACTTTAAATAATAGAGTTTTAGTTTATGCAGGGGTTGTGACTGCTATAGTACTTGTTATAGCAATAGCAATTTAAAAGGGATATAAATTATGATGGGATTAGTAGATAAATTAATTGGCCCTGTGTCAACTATCTTAGACAAGTTTGTAGAAGATAAAGATCAACGAGCTATGTTGGCACATGAGATAGCTACTATGAGTGAACGTCATGCTCAAGAAACTATAACAGCCCAACTAGAAATTAATAAAACTGAAGCTGCCCATTCTAGTTTATTTGTAGCAGGATGGAGGCCCAGTATTGGATGGGCTTGTTGTTTAGGAATGGTAGGTAATTTTCTTATTATTCCTTTTGCTAACTTTGGATTAGCATTAGCTGAAAAGGATATAGTTGTACCCTTAATTGATTTACAAACTATGATGCCAGTGCTTTTAGGTATGCTTGGGTTAGGCGGTATGCGAACTGTAGAAAAACTTAAAGGTGTTCAAAGAGAGAAATAATTATGGCTAGGAAAAGAGCATACAAAAAAAGAGCAGACTATCGTAAGGGTGGTAGGGTTACTTATCAGCTAGGCGGTATAAATGCAACTGCAAATGTACCTACTAAAGAATTTACTCAAGCAGATGTAGATCAAGCTGTAGCCGATCTTAATGCAGGAACACGCACAGCTACTGATCTTGCAGAAGAGTATGGTGTATCTCCGGATTATGTTAATCAAAATCTAGCAACTATTAATACAGCTTCAGGCTATACACCTCCTGACATAGATTTAGGAGAGTTTGTTGAAAATCCGGGGGCATATAATTTTCCTGATACTAGACCTGCACCTGCACCTGCACCTGATCCTGATCCTGCACCTGCTCCAACTACTACTATACCTGCAGCTATATCATCTATTCCTGCTGATGGTGCTTATACACCTGCAGAAACTAATGCTGTATTTAATGCTATTAATAATAAAACATTAACTGTAGAAGATGCTGCTGCACAATTTGGTGTTAATCCCTCACAAGTACAAGCAGAATTTGATAGAATAAACCAAGTATCAGATGCAGGAGCTACTTCTATTCCTGATCCCTTTGTAGGTGGTTTACCAAATATTGCAAGAGGTCAAGCTGTTTCTAAAACTATTGAAGATGTATCTTTTAAAGATGCAGCAGGTAAGACGGCTTATGTCCCCGGAAGTTATTTAAAAAATTATAAGCCTGTTAATATAGATACTGCTATTTCAAAACAACAAGCTACAGCCATTGATACAACAGGTACAATAACTCCTAATTCTGCTATACAGAACCTTAAATCTTTTTCTGGTATTACTGGTATAGATGATGCTACTTCAACAGCGATTACCGCAGCTAGTGGTACAGTTGAAAAAGGCATAGCCGATGGCACAATAAAAGCTTCTGACTATGAGGCTGCTCTAACAGGAGAACTATCAAAAACTATTCCTGCATTTGCAGGTGCGCCTAGTTCCGCAGTAATGGCAGAATTAAGAGCGTTAACATCTCCTGCACAAGCTGCTCAAATTAGTGCTACAGAAGCAAGAGCAAGTCAAGCATCAGTAGCCGATTACACAATAGACTCTAAAGCTTTTGTACCTGATGTTACTGGTGCAACCGCTACTTTATCTGACAACCCCCAAGCAGAAGCTTCAAGTAGGGCAGCTATTACTGGTAAAACAGCTACTGGCGAAGAAGCTAAGATTATAGAGCAAGTAGGTTACACAGCCCGACAAAGAGCAGCAATAACTGGAGAAGCAGCTAAAGGTGCTGCTGCAAATGTAATTGCTGTTACAGGTAATATACCCTCAGATGTTGCTGCAGCTGTTGTTGAAGACCCTGCATCTGTAACTGCTATGGTAGATACTCAGCCTATAGAAGTACAAGCAGCCATAGCTGCCTTACCTCCTGAAGCATTAGTCTCCGCTCAGATGGAAACTCTATTAGGCGGTATGGAGTCAGGCACTATACCTATGTGGGCTAAACCTGCTGTAGCTGCAGTTGAACAAGGATTAGCCTCCAGAGGTTTAGGAGTTTCTACAGTAGGCAGGGATGCTTTGTTTAATTCAATTATACAAACAGCATTACCTATAGCACAAAGTAATGCACAAGCATTGCAAAATAATGCAGCACAGAACTTAACAAATCAACAAACAGCTAACTTAGAAGAAGCACGTTTAAATTCTACAAGACGTTTAAGTAATTTATCTAATCAACAAACAGCTGCTTCACAAACAGCACAGTTTGCACAGAACTTAAAAGTCCTTCAAAGTCAACAAGGCCAAGAAGCTGCTTTGCTTTCTGCTCAACAACAGCAACAAGTAAGAGTACAAAATTTACAGAACCGTCAAAGATCTGCAGAGTTGACGGCACAGAATCAACAGCAAACAAATTCTCAAGAACTAGGGAATGCACAGCAGATAGAGTTAGCTGAATTAGAAATAAAGAATCAAGCTGAACAGCAAAATATGACTGCTCAGAATCAAGAGCGTCTTGCAGAAATGCAAGTGGCTGCTGATTTCTTATCTAAGAATGCAGGGTTTAAGCAACAAATGGAGCTTGCTAATTTAAGTTCCGATCAACAAATGAGACTCGCTAATCTGACTGCACAAAATCAAGCTGCTTCAGAAACCCTGTCTAATGCACAGCAAACAGAGTTAACAAATCTCAATGCTAAGATGCAGACTAATATTACTAGTGCAAATATAGCTGCTCAAATGAATGTTGCTCAATTAAGTGTAGATCAACAAAGAGCAGTTACTAATGCTACAACACAAGCAAAAATTGATTTGACTAAGTTCTCAGCTGCTCAACAAGTAGAGTTAGCTAATAGTCAGTTTATGCAAAATACTACACTAACGAATATGAATGCTAGACAACAATCAGCTATGCAAAATGCTACAGCTATGGCTTCTTTAGATTTAAGTACAGCTGACTCAAGGACAAAACTAGCAGTAGAGAATGCTAGAAACTTTTTACAAATAGATGTGGCTAATCTAAACAATGCTCAACAGGCTGTTATATTAGATACTCAAATGTCGCAACAACAATTACTATCTAATCAAGCTGCTGAAAATGCAGCTAAACAATTTAGTTCTACATCTGAAAATCAAATCAATACATTTCTTACTACACAAGAAAATGCTATGGAGCAGTTTAATGCTAGTCAATCAAATGCAATGTCGCAGTTTAATGCTTCTGAAAGTAACAGACTAGCTGCTTTAGATGCTAACAATGCTGTAGATGTTGCTAAGTTTAACGCTCAAGTAGAATTACAAGTAGAACAATTTAATAGTAATATAGATAATCAAAGAGATATTTGGAATGCTTCTAATGCACAAGCAATAGAACAAGCTAATACTAATTGGCGTAGACAGTCTAATACAGCTAACACTGCTGCTATTAATGCTGCTAATGCACAGAATGTACAGAATGCTTATGGTATATCTACACAAGAGTTAGATTTTCTTTGGAATACTTTAAGAGATGAAGCTACATTTTTAAGAAAACAAGAACTAGATACAGCTGCACAAAAAACAAATATGTATATTACTGCTATGAATAATGAAAGTAATACAGCAATAAATAATACTGGTGTTGCTAATGGCGTTAAAGATTTAATTGAAGAAATATTCGGATAGGAGTTTTAAATGGGATTCTTTAAAAAAGTATTTAAGGGCGTTGGCAAAGTCTTTAAAAAAATTGGCAGAGGAATAAAAAAGACTGTCGGTAAAATTGGCAAGTTTATGAATAAGATCGGAATAGTAGGTCAGATTGCTATGGCCTTTATACTTCCGGGAATAGGCAATGCTTTAATGAATGGCATAGGCGGTATAGCCTCTAGTATGGTTACTAATACTTTAGGGGGCATTGGCGGTGCTATAGTCAAAGGAGCAGGGCATATAGTTAGTGCAGCACATAAATTTGTAACTGTTGGAAAGAACGCCTTCAATACTGTAACTGAAGGGGTTACTAAGTTTATAGGAGAGTTTTCTAAAACTGCTTTGAATAAAATCCCCGGAGTTAATATTAAAAGTGCCTCGACAAATTTCTTTGGTAAAGGAGGAGCTTGGGAAACTGTACAACAAGATGTAGTTAAAAATGCAGGGAATATAGTTAATCCATTTAGAAGTACTGTTGATATAAAACAAGGTATGGATTTAAAAGAAGTTATGAATAGCACTGGTGTTTCTAGAGAAAGAATTCAAGAAATGAATCTTGGTTTAGATTTAGATAATCTTTCAGTTGGAGATAAAATAAATTTTGATGCTAATAGTTTTACTTTAGCAGGACAAGGACCATTAAAAATAGAAAACATGTCTTTAAACCGAAACATAGGAACTACAGTTCCAGACACGTTTGCAGGACAAGGGCCATTAAAAATACAGCCTCCAACTTTAAAAGCTGAAGATTTATTTACTCCTAAACAACTACAACAACAACAATTAGGTATAGCACCTGAACAATTAAAGTTAAAAGAAAGCTTGTTAAATCCTCAAGCTAATGTTGTACCAGACACTACTTTTGGATCAAACATAATTGAAGGTGTTAAGAAAGAAGTAACTAATAGGTATGGGAATTTTAGTGATAAACCTATATCTACTAGTTTAACAGCATTGCAAGATTTAGGAACAGCTTCACAAATATCACAAGTAATTGATCCTCAAGTTCCAGAAGATATATATGGAGGAGGCAGTGACTACAGTCCTATGTATGTAGGCGCAGGAGTAAGTGATATGGAAGTATCTGCAATACCTACAGGTAATAGGAACTTTAGTGCTTATGCAAACATGGGCCAATATGGTTCTACCTCTAGAATATATGATACAATTTTAATGAACCCTGTATCCACTTGGTCTAGAGATTTATCATCTAGATTCTCATAAAGGTAATAATTATGTTAAGAGAAATAACTCCTGATTTTGCAGAATACACTGGCAAAATGCAAAGGTCTACTCCGGGGGAGGCACTATCTAATGACCCCGATAATCCTTATCCATTTGAAGGCAAGCCAGAATTTACGGTACAGCGTGAAGCTTTAGAATATTTGTTTAGTCTTATAACGGCTGAAGAAAGGTATGCAGATATTTTAACTGCAATAAATAGCAGCGTACCAATAATGGAGTTAACTCAAGTAATGTTATTTAAAGGGTTCACTGAGGGTAAGTGGAATCCTGATCTAATGATGTTACTAGCAGAGCCATTGGCTTACATCTTAATAGCTTTAGCTGAGAGGCAAGGCATTGAGTATGTTATTAATGGCGATGATGATGAAAATGAAGCACAGCAGACTAGCAAACTAAATACAACAGATATGAAAAAGAGGCTAGAAGGAACACAGAAGTCAATGAAGCCTAATGTTTCTTTGCCCCCAGAAATATCACAGCTTATAGAAGAAGTACCTATAGTAGAAGAAAGCTTACTAGGAAAACCAAAAGAATTAGATACAGCTAATGAAAGTCTTTTAGCGCAGCAAGGAGTATAGCATGAGCGAAATAGATGAACTAGGTAGTTCTCTTTTAAATAGACAAAGAGCCAATGTAGATAGAACAGATAAAAGATTACGCAGGAATGTGCGAAATCAAGCTGCTCTTGCTTTAGCTTCTAAAGGAGTACAGCTAGTTAATTCTGCTTTGAAGAATCGGGCTGATACTTTCGTTAATCAAAATGAAGATTTGATAGGTCAAAGAGTTCTTTATAAATCTGCTCTAGGCGACAGACAAGCTATACTAGATGACTATGCTGCAGGACAAGCTTATGCAGGAGGCATGGAAGAATATTTAACGTCTAAATTTTTACCTGATACAACACAGGCTATTACTTTAAATGTTGAGGATGAAGTATATACAGCAGACTCTATAGGAAAATTAGCTTTAGTAAAAGCAAGAGAAGCAGCTAGAGAGTATCAACCTCAATTTGAAACAGCTTACAAAGCAGCATTGAATATGCCTGAACTAGATGACTACGATGCTTTTGTAGCTACTCAAACTAGAGGTAAGAAGGCTACTAATGTTGGTAATTTTTTAGTCAATTCTGTTTTGCGTAATATTAATGAGCAGACTCCAGAAGATACAGATAAACAAATAGTAGATGCTGTATTAAATAGTAAGTTTGGTGAAAATGCTAAAGCTGTTAAAAACGCAAAATCTTTAATGGATAAAGGTTACTCTAATAATAAAGCTGCAAGATTAGCACAAGATATTGAAGACGTTAAAAATAATGGTTTAGAATCTGTAGGTGTTACATTTATAAGTGCAAAGCCCATTGTAAAAGATGTAATGAATTTTGGTAGACCTGCAAAAGTTACAATAATGGAATCAACTTATAGAGTTGCAAAAGGAGGAACTATAACAATAGAAGAACCTTTTTTTAATTTTGATCCAGAAACAGGAGAAAGATCTTATACAATATCTGACGCTGCAAAAAAAGATTATTTAAAATATAATTCAGACAGCAATAATATACCTTTTGATCACATTGATGGTTTGACTGAACAAGATCTTGCAGACTTTAGTATAGCAACAGAAGCTAGACCTCTTGATCCTAATGGTACTAGAGTTGCTACTTACGGATTATTTAACGAACCCGGAACACTTTTTCAAACAGCTGTTTATGATAGAAGTGGTAACGTGCTTACTGTAACAACTGATAGATTTATTCCTGATAGTGTAATGTCGTTTAGTGAACAAATGGCAAAAATAGATCCATCTTTAGTAGCTGAACAACAAGGTATTTTTCAAGAATCACTTGGCAATACTTTTATTGGCACAGGTATGTTTGGAGGTAACAAAAATCCATTTACAGAAGAAGTAATACTGACTGCTTTAAGTGGTAGCGCAGATGCAGGTGAAATACTAATGGAGGAAAATAAAGAAGAACTTATTGAAAGTATTTTAAAGCCTAAAATGAAAAGGTTAGCTGTTGAGAGTCAAAATTTTTTAGAAAGACATAAAGGTTTAGATGATCTAACAGCAAAAAGATTAAATGGTATTAGTTTAGCACAAAGTATTAAGTCAGGATTAAGAGATGATAATCAAAAATTTAATCAAGATAGTAAGTTTTTAAATGTAGTAGATTTTAAATACTCATTAATGTTATATGGCGATGCTGAATTAGACGAGCTTAACATTGGAAGTAGATTAGAAATACCTGAAACAACTTATCAAGAAATGGTTATAAATGCATTGCAAGAAGTTGAGCCTATGCCAAACGATGATGAGTTTAATTATAATAGAAGAGAAGCTAGAAGATTATTAGCAAGTAGTCAAGAATTTATAAATACTAGAATACGCACAGATAGTTTAGATTTTGAAGGCATACCTTTAGATGGTGATAACGAATACATTACAGCAGGTGAGTTACTTGAAGCCCTAGATAATTTAGGAAATAAAAAAGAAGACCCTCCAGATCCTAGTGTATTAGACGGTTATACACGTTTTCCACCAGATACAGAAGGAGAAAGAAAACGCAAGCAACAAAGAGAAGCTCGTGGCCTTGTACAATCTACATTAGGTGAAACTAAAGAAGAAAAACAACAAAGAGAAGCAGCAGAAGAACAAGAAAGACTTACACTAAGAAATAATGCAGCAGCTACAGAAATAAAAACTTTTTTAGATGACAAGAAATTACCGCCTAAAAATTCTTTAACAAGTTCTGCACAAATTAAATATGCTTTAGACTCTAATATATTAACAGATCTTGAAAGAAAAGTACTTACAGCTTATTTAGAAGAAGATAATTCCCCAAAGTAATTAAGGAAACTTTAGAATCCCCTGAAGTTTCCGTTGATCAACAAGAAGGTGAAGTTATGACTAATGTTTTTAGTGGTGGAAATATTTCTGAAGAACGATTAAAAGAAATAAGTTTACCTTCTGATACTCCTACATCTTTATTAATTAAAAGATTTGAAAACTTTTTACCTAAAGCTAGTTTTGATGTAAGACAAAATACTAATGGCTTTGGTACAGAGGCTACTAGTGCTAATGAAGAAATTACATTAATGGAAGCTCAGAATAGATTATTAGCTAGAATAAATAGAGATTCTGAATACATTAGATCTTATGGTAAAGATAATGATTATAATTTTACAGATAATGAAGTAGCTGCTTTAAGTTCTTTTATATTTAATTTAGGTCGGGGAGCTTTAAAGCAAGTCACTGCTGAAGGCACACGCTCTAAAGATGAAATAGCTACTATGATGTTAAAGTATTACACAGCAGGTGGAAAAAAACTACAAGGTTTAGTTGATCGCAGACAAGATGAGCATGATATATTTACAGGAAAAGCTATTATAGATGGTGCTGATTAATGGGAAAAGCTAGAACAAGAACAACAAGTATTTTTAGTAATTTAAAACCACAAGATGTAAGTGTGCCTGAAGTAAAAACATATGGGCTATCAAGTGGTTTTGTTACTAAAACACATAGCGATCTTAGGCGTGACCCAAAGTTTCAAGATGAGTCTGAAAAGTTACTTAATTACTTATCAGAGCAAGAGGGGGCAGCAGAGGCTATAACTGGTGGTTTAATATCTAATGATATATTTGAAACTCTTAGAGACGAGGAAGGACGTTTGCTTACAGTAGCAGACAGAGCTAGAGTTTTAAAAGATGCCCCCGAAGATATAAAACAAACTTATGCTTATCTAAGAAATGAGTTTGAAAACTCTAAGCCCGGAAGTTTTGGAGAAGTAGGCAAGGCTCTTTTTGATAGAGGAGTAGATTTGTTTGCTGACCCAATTAACTTAGCACTAGCTTTAGTGGCTCCCGGAGTTGGAAGTACTGCAACAAAAGCATCTGCAGGTGCATTGAATAAAGCCCTCACTAGCGAAGCAGGTAAGCAAAGTGTTAAGAGAACTTTAAATAATATCTCAGCTTCTAAAGTAGGAGCAGCTACAGCCTTTGAAGGAGCAGCATGGACAGGCGTAGAGAATGCAAATCGACAAGATATAAATATAACTACTGGTATACAAGATGCTTTTAGTACAGGACAGTTTGGTTTAGCAGTAGGTATAGGAGGTGCATTTGGTGGTGCTTTAGGATACGGTGGTACTAAATTATTTTCTAGAAGAACGCCTAGTGTTGCAGAGACACCGCCTTCTACTACTAAGCCTATCCCACTAGTTGATACAGCAGCCCCTATAGAAAGATTAGACTTGAGTAATATAGATACTTCACAGCCTCTTGCAATTAATTATAATAGAGTAGTAGATGTAGATGGAACACCTACTACTGTTTCAAAAGAAACTGAAATTATTTTTGGAGAAGTTCCTGACAGCGCAGCAAATGCTACAACTAGAAGAATTGATGAAGATCCTAATTCTGATATAAAAGCTGTGTATGTGAATGATAAAAAAATAAGAGAAAGTTTTTCTAATGAAATTAAACCGTGGACAGTCTCTAAAGAAATAGATGGTGTAGCTATAAATCCATTAAAAGCTGATGACATTCAAACAGAAGATGAGTGGCTTGCATTTAATATTTTTCATGAACTAGATCATGTTGTTAATCCTAGACCAAAAGATATGAATAAAGCTCTTTTTGAAAACAGGGCTAATGAAAGAGCATTAGAACAATTAAAGATTGCAAGAGAAACTAATGTTCTTCCAGAGATACTTACAAACGCACATCAAAAAGTAAAAGATACAGTTAGTAATTTCTTTGACAGTATTACTACATCTACTACTAGAAGAGGGCAAGAATATTTTGATAGAAATCTAAACCCTGAAGTAGATACAAATTTATTAAATAAATTAGGTAAAAGTTTAAATAATAAATACGATGATACTAGAGTAGCTAGTATTATTCTAGGTATAAAAGATA
>Ga0209535_1000110_pt1 | contig 50125 bp, 45 predicted proteins | sample LinPmetageLP28_FD_184041 | JGI IMG/M metagenome (GOLD analysis project Ga0209535, IMG submission 184041) | Marine viral communities from the Pacific Ocean - LP-28 (SPAdes) (version 2) | ecosystem: Environmental > Aquatic > Marine > Oceanic | place: Pacific Ocean | collected 2009-08-22 | reverse complement strand
AGTTGTACTAGTACCAGTTTGTGTTTCTGCAGACGTAGCAAGTTCAACCGCACCAACAGCACTTGTAGTAGCTTGAGCTAACACCGCTGCTCCACCAATTGTAAGAGCGTCTGTCTCAAGCGTACCGTCTACATCAACATCTCCACTTACATCTAATTCAACTACAGTTAAAATGTTTGAAGAAGGATTATAATTTAAAGCTGTATCAGTTTCTATTCCTTGTGCACCTGTAGCTCCGTCAACAAATGTTAAGTATACAGTTTCGTTGGCAGAGTTGTTTGCTGTAGCGGTAACAGTTGACGCTAAAGTAGCTGTGCTTGCGTTTCCAGAAAGAGCACCTGTTACGTTAGCAACAACTTCGTCAAAAGCTGCTCTAGCTAGTGAAGATCCAGCTTTTAACTCCATTCTACCGTTACCAGCGCTCCACATCCAAGTAACGTCATCGCCAGATCCACCTTCAAGAGTTATACCAGCGCCGTCAACTACAGCTGAGGTAGAGTTGCCTTTATCTAATACAATGTTGTGATCTTCTATAGTTACAGTAGTTGAGTCTATCGTTGTTGTAGTACCTGAAACTTGTAAGTTACCAGTAATAACAATTGTATCACCTGAGTCAGTACCTATAACAATGTTTTCATTTGCAGCACCACTTGTAGATTCTAATGCAGCTAGTCTAGTTAGTAAATTAGCGTTGCTTACGTCGTCATTGTCGTTGGCTGTCATATCATCAACAACAAGATCTATAGTTCCATCACCGTCTTGATAGGTTGCAGCTATTCTAGTTTCTGTATTACTAGAGAACATAGCGCCAACAGTATCTTGTATAAACTCATCTAAAGCAGTTCCATTTACAGTAATGGCATCTGCTTCTAATGTACCGTCTACGTCTGCATCACCAGATATATCTAAGCTAGCAGCTTCAATTTCACCTGAAGCCTTAAATATGACGTTATCACCAGCACCAACTCTAAATATAATTTGGTTATCTGTAGCGAAACTAACTTTATTGTCATTATCTCTACCTAAAACTAAACTAGTGTTTAATACAGATGTTATAGTTGTCTGCGCAGCTGTAATAGCTATATCATCAGCGTTAGCTGTAATACCATTGCCACCAATAACATTTAAAGTTACCGCGCCAGATGCTCCGCCGCCAGTTAAACCTGTACCAGCAGTAACACCTGTAATATCACCAGTTGTTGTTGATAAAGTTACAAAGTTAGATCCGTCGTAGACTCTTAGCGTATTGTCTCCTGAGTTGTAGTATATTTGACCAGCGGCTGGGCTACCAGGATCTGATCCTGCATTTTGTACCACTGCGTTTTGTAGCTCGTTTTTATTTAAGCTTATACTACTATAAAAATTAATAGCCATTTTTTATTTTTTTTAATTAAGATATGCTTTTCCTTGAAACGCTAAAGCGTTGGTGCCAGAAAAAAATGTTACTGTTAATTGTTTGTTAGAGTTATAAACAACAGTACCTTGAACTATAGTACCTCCAGAGTCTATAACTGTAACAGACGGAAATCTATTTAGGTTATGAGTTATTACCCACGTATCAGAAGTTGAACTCTGGTTGTGAGTATACGTAATATCACCTATTATTGGTGACGTCATTACTTCTTTACCTATGTATTTCATATTAGTTAATTAAAATATCTACAAGTTGTGTTCCGTCACTAGCGCCTATCGTAGCGAACAAACCAAAACCTGTGGAAGAGTTGTTGTTAAACGAAAGCATACTAGGATCGTCTAACAATAATGAAACCCCGTTAGGTATAACTACATTTTTAATAATAAAAAATGTCTTAGCTGTTCCGCTGGCAGGCGAGTTCTGCAAAAACAAACTTAGAGTAGCGTCTGAGGTGTCGTGGGTGTTAGCGATAACTATAGAGTTTATACTACTTACTCCGTCACCAGGATTTAGTAGATCTATATCTACGCCAGTGGCTACTCCGTTATGGAATAAGCCACTGTTATAGGTTATACTATGCCTCTTTACCGCCGGCATGCTTAGCTAAATACTTGGTACTCAACTGTCATATCTGTAGCTACACTAGGAGTAATGCAGATGTCATCGCCCACATTCCAAGGAAACCACATCCAGTCGCCACCGTACAGTCTACCTATTTCTTCAGTATCTGTAGCAGACCCACCGCCCGCAGCACCAATAGTAATATTAAAAAACTCTGTAGCGTCTGCTGAAGGATTGTTGATGTAGACGTATGAGTGAGTCGTAGAAACACTACCAGTTGTAATTAAATCAACTTGGTTAGTGCTTGATAAAACTTTAGTCACTGACGTCATTGTTGTTAAACCTGTCGTGCCACCAGCTTCAAATAAAGAGCTAGTGTTGCTAACATTGATATTGCTATCTGTAATATCGCTAGCTAATGAAATTGTTGCGTTTACTGTTGCCATGTCTTTATTATTAAGCGTTAGTTAAAAAATCTGTATCTTCGTGGAATAACGCGTACTCAACAGGTATGTCTCCAGTTGAAGCTGTCCAGTTAGACGCTGCTACTTCAATGTCAGCGGCTTCGTCTGTTTGGCTCCATGGAATAAACATCCAGTCTCCTGCGTATAATTTTCCAATTGTTCTAGCATTAATTGTTATCGTAACGTAAAGGCTAGGATCTGTAGCTTTATTTATAATATAAACTTTAGCTGCTAAATCATTACCTTCAGCGTTAGCGCCAAGTAATACTTTATTCGTTGTAGATCTTAAATGAACTCTGTTGAGCCCAGTAGTTTGATCTAAATCAGTTGTAGCCCCTGCTTTTGTGCAAGTAGCCGTTTTAGAAACATTTACTGGATCACCAGCAATGTCTGCACTTGTTAATGTAAAAGTTGCTGTTGTTGCCATTTTTATCTATTGTTGTTGTTAATTTATTAGTCTATGAAAGCCATATATTCTACAGTCATACCAGCATCAGAAGGTGTTATTGATATATCACTATCTGTTGAGGTTGTGTCCGCACCCCAAGGCGCAAACATAAAATCTCCAGCGTATACTCTACCTAGCTCTTGCCCACCCACTTTAACTAAAAAAGATTTGCTTGCTGTTGTCTCTGTATTCTTTATGTATATTTTATGTGCTTTATCATCTGTATAAGCTGAAGCATCAAATATAGTTGTTTCACTAGTACCTGATATTGTTAGCCTACTTAAACCTATAGTAGCTGTAACTCCAGTTGAGTTATCGTGACCTGTAAGTGTAGCTGACGTAGTTAAAGCTAATTCGTCAGACAATAAGTCTGTGCTAGCTAATGTTAATGTTGCTGTTGTTGTTGCCATAGTTAGTCGAAATCTATATATTCTATTATTACTTCTTGTCCTTGCTCTATCGCTTTTGCAATAGAAGGATAAATTCTTTTATACGCGTTAACGCTTTTGCCAATGAAACCGTCAGGTAACAATTGGTTATTTTCTTGGCTGTCGCCCACAAGTAAACAACCAGCAGTGTGCTCGTCAGTATTTCCAGTGTGTATAAGAATATACTCAAACCCAGGAACATCAACGACATGAAGCATACCACGGTGTACACCAGGATATTTTCTACTGTATTTATCATGAAAACCACCTTCTTTTCTTAGCTCTATATTATAGACTCCAGCAGGAACTCTAGTTTCACCTTTTACTTTTAAAGCTCTAGCTTCATCTTCCAAAGTGTAACATAGAAACCTGTTTCCTAAATCGTTCTCTTCAAAAAGAAGACCGTGAGTTGAGTCTTTTTCTGAGCTAAACCTTAATACTTTTAACTTCATATTATACGTTTAAAAGATTACATAGTTAATACCACACTTAAAGTCGTACCACTCTTTGCTCCAGTACTTGTTGTATTTGCCCTCTATAAAGCATCCCAAGTTTTTGTTTAGCTTATAACCAAATATTAAACCTCCAGAATAATCATACCATTGCTCTCCGTCGTTAAAGTTGTGGTAAGAAAACTCTCCACCATCGTTGTAATGATAAGGCATTAAGTTACCCCAGCTATGTAGCCAAAAGTTTTTCTTGTAATGATAAAAATCAAAACCTACAACAACAGAATGCTGCCATTGGTTATTTAACTCTTTACGTTTGTCTTCTACAAAGTCTTTTAGTATACCAGGCATGACTACTTGATTCCATACCTCTGAGCTAGTAGCTACGACGTCTCCGTTAGGATTTTTATACTCAGATTCGTAAACATCTACGCTGTAACCTTCTTCAATAGCTAAACATGTGTAATGTATTCTATTGTTGTCAAACGACCACTCTTCGAGTGGATCATAGCCATAAGGCTCAGCAAGCCTTTGTACGGCTCCAAGGTTAAACGATAATTTACCTTTACCTACTCTAAGTCTCTGTGAAGATTCAAAGTATTCAATGTCTGCAAAACCATCTTTAATGTATTCGGCTTTAGCTAGCCAATTATCTTTTACATAACGCAAGAAATGCGTTTGGTCAAAGTACTCTATACCTTCTTGTCTTTTGTAATCTACTTCAAATAAGTATTCAAACGGTGATCTACCAATACTAGCCGCGTCTGAGAACGATGTTTCTGTACCATCTTTAAATGGCGTTGATCCTTCGTAGCCAAATCTTTTTATTCTACGTATACCCATAGTTAATGAGTAATCGTACGGAGTAAATATAGTGTCGTATACAAGCGTACTACCGTCTACAGAATATATATCTTCATCTGATAAAGAAGTACCGCCATTTGCAGCTACGTAAAATGTAGAAAACTTAAACGCTTTTTTAATTTGTGAACAACACTTTTTAGGTGCTGCACAAGAAGCTAAGAATAATATTAATATTGCTATATATCTCATTGTACAATAAGCTTTGTTGTTATGTTTAAGTTATCTTTAGATATTTTAACTAAGTAAAATCCTTTATCTAACTCTAACCGTATAATGCTTTTAGCTTCGTAAACAAGTTTACCTTCTATGCTATACACTTGCACGTCAACCTCAGCGTTAAAGCTTACTAAACCTGTAGAAGGATTAGGATAAGGTAAAACTCCTAGTCTATTAAAAGACTCTACGCTTGTCGGTCCAGTCCAACCGTCTTGGCAATAAGCATATAAATCATCGCAGGCATAATCCCATTGATCATCACAGCAATACGGATCTACTTCTATCACCCACTCAAAACAAGCATTAGGAATATAGTATATATCACCAACGTAGCAATCAGCAGAATAATAGCAGCTAGAGTCTGGCACGTTAGCCTCTGCGTTATAATTAACAGCGGTCGGATCAGTACAACCAGGCAGTGGATAAATACAAGAGCCATTATCAGTGTTTGCAACTTCGTTATAGTTTAATGCCGTACTATCAGTACAACCGTTAATAGTTGGTATACAACCTCCATTATCAGTGTTACACGTATCACAGTAGTTGAAAGCTGTAGGGTCAATACATCCAAACACTACAGGCAAGCAGCTACCATCTTCTACATTTGCGTTAGGGTTGTAGTTAAAAGCATCGTCGTCCATACAACCTAACACAACCTCTATACAAGATCCATCAAGCTCAACGTTAGCTTCAGGATTATAGTTAAAGGCTGTAGAATCCATACAACCTAAAACGATTGGTGTTAAACAAGAGCCGTCTTCAAAGTCAGCGTCTGCATTGTACTCGATGTAATTTGGATTCGTACAACCGGCAATGTAGTAGCAACTTCCGTCGTCTGTGTTAACACTATCATTGTAATTTAAAGCTGTTTCATCTATACAGCCGTAAGTTTTTTCTATACAGTTATCGCCACAGTAAGGCATACCATTAACTATTACAAAAGGAATTAAAGGACTAGCAAAACCTCCTGGCGCATCAATAGCTACATGCTCATCAGAATACAAGCTATAACCACATTGTACTGATGTAAACTGTGATTGCTGTGTTATGTTAAACTTAACACTAATAGGCTCTATTATGCTTAACTCAAAAGTAAATGCAGTATCAAAACCGTTATCTAAAGTAAATATACCTAAAAAGTTATTACCTTGAAATACTTGTAAGTATGCTCCAGCCCAACCATTACCAGCTAAATCTGTTAATTCTAGCGTGTGAGTACAACTATCTGTTAGTATATCTGTGTTAGCTATGCTATCGTAGTTAAAGGCTTCTGCGTCTGTACACCCGTATAACTTTGGAGTGTAACACATACCCGTGTCTAGCGTGGCTTGTGGCAAGAACTCTACATAAGTGTCGTCCATGCAGCCGTATATTGGCGGTGGCGGCGCGCAATCATCTACTGTAAATCCATGGTAAGCAGAAAAACCAAAGCTAGCTGAATCTATTTCAACTATTGTGTCATTACATCTTACTAAATAATACGAGCCATCTTGTCCTCCCCACAGACTACCTTGCATACCATCACCATATCCATCACTTATTACAAATTCGTAATCACCGTTAGGTATACAAAGCTGAGTCACTTGAGGTGAATAATCAACTATATCATCGTAAGGTCCACCAGTAACTATAGTATCTAAGTTATCATCTAGTATAGCCCAAGAAGTTTCTTCTGGATATTGATCTGGATTTATTATAATATCTAGATATGTACCGTTGGGACACTGAGCGTTTGCAAGGCATGAAACAAGCATCGCAAAAAATAAAAATATATATAATCGCGCTATATTTTTCATTAGAATTTACTAATTATAAGTTCTTCAATATATTCTTTAACTTCTTCTTTAGTTGCGACCATTTTAAAACTAAGGTCTGCTTGAAATCTTTTAACTTCTTCTCCATCATCAAATATTACTATTGTTGGTACTATTGCGATCTCATGCTTGCTTTGATTGTTATCGTCTTCTATCAACAAGCTTTTAGTATCGCAGTCTTTTATTTTAGAAAACCACTCAACGTCGTTAGCGTCGTTCCAGCCGGCGTTAAAGTGAACCGCTTCAATTTGACAATATGCCGTAGCACAAATTAAAAGCAGTATTGTAGTTAGTAGCGTTTTCATTATTTTAGCGCGTCAATTTTATCTTCCATGCGTATCATACGCTCTTCTAACTTCTTGACGTCATCTCTAGTTTCTATAATAGTGTTTCTAATGTTTTCGTCTTTCATTTGAAACTCCATGCGTGTTATATCAGGTTTTGGAAGCTCTTTAGCTTCAGCAATGTCAGCTTGTAAAACAAACCACATGCTTATAATAGTTGCCATACCAAATCCTATACCTATTAGAGTCTGTATACTAATTTTAAAACTAGTATTTTCGTTTAATTCTTTAGCCATTATTTCTCACCACATTTTTTGCTGGGGTTGTTAACCTGCCTCCAGTCTTCCTTTTTAAACCAATCTCTCAGTGTAGCTCCTTTTTTACGAGCTCCTTTTACATTAGTTTTTGAAGACCTTTTGTACTTACCAGCTTTACCAGATTTTTGTTTAGCGCTAACAAGTCTTTGTCTTTCCTTCTTGCTCATGCTAGCTATTTTAGCTGCAGGTAAACAAGTTTTTCGAGTGCCACCGCCTTTCTGCTTTTTAGTTGCAGGCGAAGACTTACGACAGCTACCTTTGCTACCCTTGGCAGTTCCAGGCACTCTTTCGTAACCGCTCCAACAAGGCAGTGGACTACTCTTAAACTTAGACTTAATGTCGTACATTTACTTTTTCTTCTTCATTTTCATCTTCATAGCTGAAACTTTTTTCATTTTCATTGCAGCTTTCTTCATCATAGCCATAGACTCTTTTTTCATCTTCATAGCTGTTTTCTTCATAGCCATAACAGACTTTTCTTCTTCTTTCATTTTCATAGCTGCTTTTTTCATTTTAGCCATGCTACCTTTACCTTCTTTCTTTTCCTTTGCCACAATAGCTTTTTGTAATTTCGGCGGTAGAGTCTTTTGAGCATCAGTGATCTTCATTGGACCTTTTTTCATTTTTGCAGGTGCTTTTTTCATTTTAAATTTTGTTTTTAATGTGTTTGTACATTGAGTTACCTAATTTCTCGCCCATTTTACTATCTGACTTATAGTGAGCGTGGGCAACTCGTCTACTATAAGATATATTTTCGCCGGTTTTATTAAACGCCGATTTAGCTTTAGGGTATTTATCACTAAGAGCTTTAGCTATTAATATACCTTGCACTGAGTGTCCTGATGGATATGATGGTGTTTTCATTGAGTCCATTTCAATATCTTTTATGTTGATATTCATTTTCTTAGCTATAGTTTTAGGTCTTGGTCTGTTGAAATGTTTTTTTAACTCTATTATAATAGGTGCAGAGTCAGTTATGAGTTTTGCTGCAACCTTAGAATCATAATCTTTAACACCGCTGTCTTTAGCTGTTTTTTTAAAGGCAGCCTCAATGTCGTCGTTGTCTTTTACAAACTTTTTGTTTAGCGGTATGCTTTCAAGTTCTTTGATCTCTTGCATCGTATCAAAAGTGTTGTCGCCTGGCGGTTTCATCTTTTTGAACGAAGATATGTCAAAGTCTTTAAACATTACTTTTTCTTTTTAAAATCTCCTCTAGTACATCTTACACCCCAACCTGAAGCGTAAGCGCTAGGCCAAACTTTAAATTTCTTTTTAGCTCTAGCTTTACAACTAGCGCTAATTTTACCTAGCATAGGGCTTTTTTCTCCAATTGTTTTTACACCTAACGCTTTGTTAGGGCTTTTCTTATTTGGATTTCCTTTACCACCATCTTTTTTACTAGCCCACACGGCTTTTCTTTGTGCTGCATTTACGTATCCCATATCTATATTTTTAACATTTCCATCTACGTCTAGCAGCTTTACCTCTTTCGCCCGTCCAGCCTTTTGATCTTGCACAAAAAGATTTTCTACGTTTAGCTGCCTTGCTGCCAGGTTTAACTTTACCTGTAACAGCTGTTTTTAGCTTACTACCTGGGTTTTTACGTCTATACTCTTTAACTCCCTTAGAAGTCATGCCAGCACCTTCTTTCGCTGTTCTAAAGTTTCTACCCTTACCCTTAGTTGTTTTTCTTAATCGCTTTTGCATTGGCGAATCTTCTTCTGACATTTTAAAGCCAGAGCCTATACCCCCTGCTCTGCGTCTGCCGCAAGAAGTAACTGCAAGTGGGTTGTTTTTTTGAGTATAAGCCATAATCTATATATTACTTGTTTTTTTACTTAGTTAATCTCGAAACCTTACCGTAGTTTTTGGCTTTTTCTTAGAGCTTCTTAGCATTGATTTAGCTTCTCTTCTTCTTATATCTTCTGCGGTTTCATATCTAATATACTCGTTTTCTTTACCTTTATTTACTACTCTAGGCGTACCAGCGCCAACATCCCAATTACTCCAGCCTAAAAGCACCATTAGCTTTTGCCAGTCTTCGTAGCCGCCCGTAAGCGCGTTGTTTATGTTGTTTAACTTCTTATAAGCTCTATTAGTAGGTACATTAAATAAAGCTTCAGTAGCTTGAGTTGTAGCTTGCATTAAAGGACCATTTAGCGTCAAGCCTTCTGCTTCTACAAGCTTTTTGTTGTAGCTGTAAGTGTTACCAGCCGCATCAAGCTTACTAAATTTAGAGCCGATAGTTGGAGATATGTTGAGTAGGTCTTCAGCAACCTCACTGTAGTCAGCCCCAAAGTCTTTTTTGTTTTGCTTAGCAAACTCAAACGCAGCGTTTTTTAAGCCTGAAGCCACAGCGCCAGCAATACCCATGCCTCTTAAAAACGAATCTGCCACGGTATTAATCGCCATTGTTTTCTTTTCTTCAATCAAAGTATCGTTTGTATCTTCTTCATCTTCGTTTGTTATCAAAGCTAAAAGACCTGATTGAAGAGCTGCAAATATCATTGACTGCGCGGCACCAAAGTAAGCTATTCTACTCATTTTATGAGTAAATGAATTATCTCCAAAAGACCCTTCATATCTACCTTTAGACAGATCTAATATTTCTTTCATCATAATTCTGTTCATCTGCATAGGCGTATTAGAAAAGGCTAATATTAATCTACCTTCAAGTGAAGTTTGTTGTTTAGACAATAAATCTGCTCTACTTGACTGTTGAGTTCTTTCAGCTACAACTTGGAAATCTATAAAAGCCTGCTTTTCAGCTTGAGACTTACTCATACCTTCTTTCGTGTATTTTTTTATAAGATTCCTATAATAAGTAGCACCTCCAGAAGCAATAGCAAAACTATCTGCTATTTTTGTAGGTAAATAGCCAGCTTTTAATATATGTGCTAATGCTGCTTTAGCTTTATTTTGTTTCCCTTCAACAGCTGAAGCTAGCTCAGCCTCTGTAACATTTATTTGTAGACCAGCTCGTCTTTGTTTTAACATATTAGAGTTCATGATATACATGAAATCTTTCCAGTATTGTGGTTGATTTAAAAACGCTTGAGTAGCTTTTAAAGGATTGTTAAACGAATGATTTATAAAGTTAACGCTAGATATTAATTGTAGCGCACCTGACCTAGTGTTAAAGTTCATAATAGTACCAACAGATCCATTTAAGTAGTTTATTATAGCAGCGCTACCTTTACCTAAATTTTCACTTCTAGTTCTACCAGTTTCCATACGGCTAAACATGTCTTCTATAGTCTCTCTCCAGTTACCGCCTAGCTCAGCTTCCATTTTGTTTAAGTTTTCTTCTGAGAATATTTCTTTTCTAGCTTGTATAAAGTCTGCTAAATACTTCTCTCTGCCAATACCTTTTCCTAAATCGCTAATTTCAGTAGCTATAGTTTCACCCCACCACTCAGCGCTAGGCTCTTTTAAACCACCTTCAACTTTAGTTATCTTAGCTAGCTTTTCAGCATAAGCTTGAAGCTTAGGATCTTTTATAACATGACTAACTAACTTTTTTTGTGTTGTTTTTGCTAAATCAGGTATATTATACCCGTTTTTATTCCAAATATAAACTCGTAAAGCTTGATCTAAAGTGAAGTTTGTTTCTTCTACGCTTTTAGGTAGGTTTTTTACAATATCTTTGTTAGCTTTTCTTAATGCTAAATAACCATTAGTAATAGTTTGTCTTGCGTTATTAAAATCGTTTATACCTCTTTCGTATTTTCTAGTAAAGTTTTCATCAAACCACTTTTTGTTTTCAATACCTTTTTTGCTTTTACCGTACAATGGTTCTAGTAGTAACTCTAAATCAGAAGCTGTGTCAGGCATAAAAAATCTTCTTCTCTTTTTGTCTTTACCTCTTTGTCTACCTTCAGCTTTAGTAAACTTTTTCAACGCTGGAATTCCAAACGTAGACTCTAGTATTTTATTTGACTCTAAGTTTAAATTTTTACTAGCTAAAGCTTGTTGAACGTCAGACTTAATGTCTAGTTGACCTAGCGCTTTTTTAACAGCTTTAACATTAGGTAAAGCATCGTCCACGAAGTACATATCGTTGTATCCTTCAGCAAACTTCTCCACCATCCACATAGCTTTTGCTTCTCCAGTGCTATTGCCTAGCCCTGTTATGTTTTTAAATGGTATTTCTACACCTTTAGATTTTAGCCAACCGTATATAGCTGTTGCAGCTTCAGGCGGTCTAGCTGTAAGTATAAACATGTTTTCTGGACCAAACTTAGCTAATCGTTCTTTAAACTTTTTAAACAACGGCCCTTCAACACCGCCTCTAACGTTTACGAAATCTTTAAAATCAAAAGTATAACCTTGCTCAGCATACTTAGGGCCTTCAATTGGCCACTTACCAGAACTTATCTTCACCTGCTTGCCGGTGTTAGGCTCTCTCGCTATTATAAAGTTTTTACCTTTGTCTATTAATGTTTCGTCAAAGTCGAAGGTAGACATACCTTTTTTCTCTTTATTCTTTTTTCTAGCATTTTCTAAAGCTTTGTCGTGTAGCTTTAAGTTTTTAGAAGCCATAACGTTAGTAGTGCCTTCATAATACAAGCCAGCATCTTTAAGCTTTTTGATAGACTGCTTAGTTATAGTTTTGTCAGCATTTAATATCTTGTTGACTTCTTTAACACCTACGTCTTTTACTATTTCACTATATAAAGTTTCTTTTAGCCCACTCTTAACACTGTATATGTTCTTTGCTAGCTCTAAGCTTTTAGCCATACGATGTATATCAGCTGAGTTTGTTTTTCCCGTAGCTTTATCCACCATATCAAAGTCTTTGAGTAGTCCCCATATACCACGATATTTAGATAATGCTTGCGTACCTTTAGTTGTCCACATGCCTTCAGCTATAAGGGCTAAAGACTCATAAGACATTTCACTACTAGATTTTAAGTGTTCAAACTTAACTATTTTTTTAACATCTTTTGTAACAGCTCCTTTGTCTAATATAGATACGCCTGGAATATAATAATAACCAGCTGGAGCTAATATTCTCTCACCAGTTGTTCCAATGACTGAGTTATGTTTTTTAAGCCTAGCAATATGATTCATTTTTTCATTATATCTTTCTTTACCTGGCGTTTCTAGCATAGCCCACTCTTGCAGCGTGGAGTTCCATAAATCATAAAGCTCTACTTGTAATTTACCTTTATCAGAATTAGCAAACTTAAATATAGCTTCTCTTTGCTCTTTAAGCGTTTTTAACTTGTAAGCGTCTTTTAATCCTGTATAAAACTCAGAAGCATAAGAAGTTACTAATTTTTCCCACGGAAAATTTTTCCACCTTTCTTGCAGCTCTTTAGACAATGGTGATTCTTTACCATTAGTTAACTCTGCTCTAAGCCTTGTTTTAAACGGGCTATTAACCTTGTCCATTTGAGTTATACCTCTAACGGCGCCATAATGACCAGTAAACAGATCTACCATTACTTTACCGTTACCAAGAATCATAGCCGCGTCTAAAGGTATTATGCTCGCTAAGTTAAAGTTGTTATTCTGAAACTTTTCTATGAGTACATCGTTTTTCTTAAACTTAGCTTGAGACACTTGATAAGATCCGTTTCGCGCCCACTCGTATGGTAATTTTTTAGTTTCTTTAGTAAATTGAATTTCTGCTTCTCTACCAAGTTGAGCTTCTTTAATACTTGCTTCTTCAAAAATATCTTTTAAAGCTTTGAACTTTTTAGGATTATTCTTTTTAAGAGATTCAGGGTTTATCATAAGAGATATTAAATCAGCTAGAGGCTCACCTTTTATATTATTTTCTTTGTAATAACCTAATATATCTTTAGCTGCTAAAGCATCTGACTTACCAGCTTCAAGTCTATTTACTATTTCTTCAACTTTATTTATAAAGTCAAATCTAGGATCTGTTTTAATGTTTTCTCTAACAACTTGATTAGTTATAGCTTTACCTATTTGGTTAACGGCAGCTTTAACCTTAGCACTTAAATTTCTGTTATATTCAAAAGTTCCATCTTCCTTAATACCAAAAAACTCTTGAACTTTAGAAACTTCTATATTTGAGTTTTTGCTTTGAACAGGAAGGCCAGGCCCAGTCTCTGCTCTTTCGCCTTTAGTATAAAACTCTTTTAACAAGGAGTTTTCAACGCCGGTAGCTGTTCCAAAAATATCTTTAGTACCAGCCTTACCTTCTGTTATAGCTCCGTTAGGTAAAAGGTCAATAAACAGCTGAGCATTTTTAAGATCGCTAAACCATTTTTGAGCATTTTCAACACTACCTCTACTTATATTGCCGGTTTTAGGCTCTACGCCTACCATTTGATTAGCAAACTCAGGCGCTAAGTCTTTTAAATTTTTATAAGTAAATCCTTCAACTTCAACTTTACCAGCTTCTGTCATTATTTTTTCAACAACAGTCTGTGGAACGCTAAACTCTTCTACTAATCTTTTACCGTTAGCTTCATAAGCTCTAGATGTTGAAGCGCTAATCCCTGCGGCTTCGCTAGACATAGCTGGATCATAACCTTTTTCAAGCATAGCGTCTAACGAAGTCTCTCTACCAACAGCCTCACCTTGCTGTAAAGCTTTAAGTATATTACCAGTTCTTAAATTAAGCGTATTAGGCAACTGTAAATAAGCGCCAAATGGAACGTTTTTAAGTTCAGATCCTCTATTCATGTAAGAGTTTAAAAGCTTGTTAAACTCAGTGTTATAAACATACTTAGTAAACTGATCTTTAGTAACCTTAGAGCCTTGAACAGTTTGAAAAGTTTTGTTAATGTAATTATCTAGTATACCTCTATTATTTTCTCTTATCTGCTCAAATAATCTTGATCTTTTGATACTAGCACTTTCGTCTTGAGTTTCTTTAAAAAGCTTTTCAACTGGTTCATATTCCTTAAATAACTCTTCGTTTCTGTTTGATATTTCAATATTTTTTCTCGCTTTATCAATACTACTATTTATTTCTTTTATTTTATTAGTATTATTAATAAACTCTTTCGATTCACGTTTACCTTCAGCAAAAAGCTTTTTATTAGACTCTATTAGTTTAGTTTTTTCAGCTAAAGATTTATTGACTTTTTGATTTAAGTTTTTACTAGCTAAATTATTAACTACAACTTTACCTTGAGCATCCATGAATTCTATGCCTAAAAAATCAAACTCTTGAAGATCTGCAAGTCTAGTAGCTTTCATTTCTATACCTAAATTCCTTCTAGAATCTTGCGAGAATCTACCTATTAGTTCAATAAACTGTTTAGCATTTTTTATTTTAGGTCTGTACCCAAAGTTTTCCTCTGCTATAGATATAAACTCTTGACGCATTTGCTTAAACATAGTAGGCGCTACCTCTCTGTAGTATACTTCTGGATTGGTTAAAATCTCTGTCATGTAAGCTAAATATTCTTTAGCTGCTTTTACTTTGTCTTTAGACTTTCTAAGATCTAGTTCGTACGCCTTTTTAATAGCTATATCTAAAGGTGTTCCGTCTTGAGTTTTAAAATTGGCAGCTTTAAATACTTTAGCCATGTTAGTAGAAAATCTTACCGCAAGCTCTGGATTTCTATTGAAATAGTTTTCCATTAAAGCGTGAGTATTTTCGTGAGTTGATTTTCCTGGCTCCCAAGCGTTTTTATCTATGATAATTAAATCCTTACCCTCTTTACCGCCTTTATAGAGAAACTCAGCATCATTAGTTGCCTCAGAAAGAGTTTCTTTGCCTTCTACAAATCTAGTTTCAATACCTTTGTAGTTAGGATCTAATCTTCTTAAAGCAGCTTCTATAGGCTTAATATATATATTAGAATAATCTTTTTCAAAATTTTTACTTTTAACGTCAAGCTTAACAGCTCCTGTTTCAGCTAAAACCATTTGGTCTAAAGCTTGCTCAGCTTTTCTAAAAGAGTTTAACCTATCGTTGTTAGGATTTTCTTTTTTTAATTCTTTGTCTATATTTAATCTAACCTCAGCTAAAGCATCAATTTTTTTATTAGTACTCATAACATCTCTTTTTTTAAGATGTTGAGCGCCAACAATGCTAAATACTATAGACTCTACAACAATGTCTTTAAAAGTAAAGTCTTCAAAATGAGCGTTAATCTCAGTAGCAAAGTCTTTATTGTCCATTAAATCTTGAACTGCGTTCTCTACAACTACAGATGTCTGAGAAGCTACAGCTCCAACAGGCCCAGCTTTAACTACTTTTTGAAAAAATGGATCAAGAGCTGCGAATCTACCTTTTAATTTAATACCACCTGCTGCAGCGCCAATACCATAAAAAGCAGCACCAGTACCTGGATTAAATCCAGCAACAGCCATTTTACCTTCTTCAATCATAGCCATCATGCCGTGATACATTGCTTTTTGATAGCCAGTGCTAATGTTTTTTACAGCTGTTCCATTTTTTAAAGCTTGTAAAAATCTAGCGCCACCTGTTACATTTAAAACACCACCTGTAGCAGCTGTTAATACACCAAGCTCTATTAGCATCGGTACGAAATGACCAACACCTTCACCAATTTCTTCGCCAAAGCTTTTTTCTAAAGCTTCCATCTGCTCCTTAGAAAATTCTAGTTTTTCTAATTCGCCTTTACCAATTTGCTCTGAATAAAAATTATTATACTCTCCAGCATGCTGCTCGAACTTATCTAATATAGTTGATCTGGTGCGCTCTGAGCCGCCTGCTACAATCTTTTCAGCTTCTTCTGGGCTTGTATCAGAGAAGTGCGTTAAAGTTGCCTTAGAAGCTGTTTCTGCAAACAATCTAAAAGCCCCGGGACTTCTGTCTAAAGAGCCTGGATCATTGTTTAAGTATAAAAGATCGTAAGTAGTAGATACTGCTGCTTTAGATCTGTATCTAGCACTTTCATAGCTAAGAAGCTTTTCAACGTCTTCTTTAGACACAGCGCCTTCCATGTCAAACCAGCTATCAAAATCTCTACCGTCATAGCCAGCGTTAAAAACATCTTTTAAAGATACTTGTATTTTACCTTCTTGACCTCTTTCTATTGCACCTTTTTTAACTAAAGTGTTTCTAAGATCTGCCATCATTCTAAAACCTCTACCAGATCTTTTTCCACTAGGAGCTGAAGGATCTATAGTAATCATTGTTTCTAATCCAAATTTTTCAACTTGTTGCTCTTCGTAAAGCTTTGATTTTAAAAACTGTTCGTAAGCTTTTCTTTTTGTTAACGTAGGGTTTCCTTCTTGAAAAGCGCTAAACTCTGTTTCAAAAGCCTTATTGTAATTTATTTTAGCTTCTGTAGATCGTTCGTACTCGTATTTAGAATTTTCAAACGACATGTAAGAAGTGGCTAGCTCATCACTAGCGGCATTTACGTCGCTCATCTTGTAGTACGAGTCTAACATTTGCTTTGGGCCAGTTACAAAAGCGGCTATAGGTCCGTATTTGTCTAGTATTTCGTCATACTCTCTAGTATACACATTTGACCAAGAAGGCTTTATGTCTTTTAGCTTCTTTATGTCGTTCATTAAAGTTTTATTGCTAGTCTCTAATTGATTTATTGTGTCAATATCTTCAGGATTATTAGGGTCTAGCTTTTCTAACTGATCGTAATTAGCTTTTATTTTGTTGTTTATATTTATTTTTTGAGCAAACCTTGGATCTGACTTATAATTTCTAGCGTACTCTTCGCCTAAACGAGAGTTCATGTAGTTTAAGTCTAAGTCTTTAGCGTTTAAAAAAGATTGTTTAGACTGTTCTTTTTCTTCTTTAGATATATTTTCGTTTAACGATTGTGCTATAGCGCCGTTGCTATAAGTATTACCCGCTAGCTGTACAAAAAAGTCTTTATTCATGCTGGGGTATTGCTTTTTAAACTCAGCAAAAACTTCATCTTTGTACTGATCTAACTTATCAGTAAAAGCGTCTTCTTGGCCTTCTTGTATATCTTTTAGTGAGCTAACTTCACTAGACAGTAAAGTGTTAAACTTTTTGTCAAAAGCTATTTTGATAAAATTAGCCATATCTTCAACTTGATCTGCATTAGCCTTTTTAGTGACAGGCTGAGAAACAACGTTGCCATTAGGCAAAAATACGTCTTGTTGTTTTGGAAGTCCATTTTCATCGTAATCTACTACAGTAGGATAATTATCTTCTTCTAATCTGTAATTACGGTTTATCTCTACTTTTCTTCTAGACAAATCAGCTAATTCTCTAGTCTTATCGTATAGCTTTTCTTTTTCAGGATCTGATTTTATTTCTTTTATTGAGTCTCTAACAAATGTTTCCATAATAGAAGCATCGAACTGAGGCTGTTCAGGCTGTTCAACATTTACAGCTGATAACTGCTTGATTGGCTCGTCTGGCTTAACTTCAAAGCCTTCATCAAGTAAAGCAACTTTACTAATAAAATCTTCAAGACTTAAACCGACACCTTCAGCGCTTTGCATAAGCTCTTCTACGCCAACTTCTTGACCATTGTAAAAATATTGAGGCATATTAAATTATTTAATCTTCTTTAACTACTTGTCTACCTGTTGAAATAAATCCAAACAACTTGTAAGGCTCTAACTGTATAAGCTCAGAGTTATTATCTTCTCCTGTACTAGACGTAGACTTTAAAGGATTAACATCTAAACCTTCAAGCTTTATTATACCTAGCTGAGGCCAGTTCAAAGCGTTGAATATTTCTTCTCTTTTTAGATTGCCCGTGTTGTCTGACCATTGCCCATTTTTTAAGCTATAAGATATACCGTTGTAAGCTGTAAAATCACCTTTGCCTTTAGCCTCTATATCTTTAAATAAATCAACAGCGTTCTTAACGTCTAGTGGTTTTATTGTGTCAGTTCCTTCACTTGTCCTAACAGTAAACAGTGTTTCACTTAAAGGCCTACCGTATAATGTTTCTTTGCTTGGGGGTGTTTTTGGAGGCGCGTAACCTGCACCAAATGTTTCCTCGCTTGAAAGCTTACCTTTATAAAAATCCATAAAAGCGTCACCTATGCTTTTGTCAGCGCCAGGTAAAACGTAATTTGTGTTTTTTGTCTTTAATTCTTCTATAATAAATGGATCAGAAATTGATTTACCAGCGCTAGCTATATATTGCTGAATGAAAGGCTCTGTGTTATAAAATCTACCGTTTTTACTTAACGCGTTTGTTCCGTTTTGATTGTCCCAAATTAAAGATTTAACACCAGCTTCACCAAGCTCTTCTCGCATCGTGTAAGCCAAGCCGTTTAACGCGTCGGGTGTCATAGCGCCTTTTTTGTTTAACTCAAAAGTTTTTAACTTGTTTTGAGTGTGATAATTGTATCCTGCTTTATTTTTAAATGCAGGTCCTTCACTTGATATAGTATCAATGTCTATAGATTTAACTGGGCCTTCGTTAGGGTTGTTCCAAGTAATCTTTCCATTTTTTACGGAAAAGTTATCTTTATTGCCTTGCTGAATATCGGTGTACATAGCTATTCCAGCAGCACCATTATATCCAGCTAGCTCGCTAACATCAGACGATTTTATTAAGTTTCTAATATCTAAAAGCTTTTTGTTTTGATCTCTTAGTTCTACGTTAGCTTTGTTTATTTTATTTATTTCTGTTACAGTGTCAGCATAGTCTTTATTGTTAGGACTCATGTAAGCAAGCTTTCTATTAAGCTCTCTAAATCTAGCGCTGTTATTTTGCAGCTCTGCGCCTATAGCTTCTTCTGTACCATCAAAAAGTTGTGAGTCGTCTACATCAGGATTAGCCATATTATACTCAACCATACCTGCTACAGCCTGTTCTTCAGCCTTATTAATGTAAGTTGTTATAGGGCTAAAAAGCGCCTGCGTAGCCATTTGATTCATGACTGGCTGCGATCTTTGTGCTCTACCTAACTGAGCTAGTTGACTATACAGGCCACCACCAGCGTTAGCGCCCATGCTTGGTAAGAAGTCATAGCTCATTAAGTTTGTTGGATTTGTTGTTTTCTTCTTTGCCATGTTATGAAGGTAAGTTTAAAGTTACTGGTTGCAGCGTCTGAGGTATAGATGTGTTTGTTGGCACGCTAGTAGCTTGTATTGGATCTAAATATGTTGGCGCTCCAGACGCGTAAGTGTCAGGTGATGCACCGCCAAAAACACCAGAGCTAACAGCCGATGTCAAAAAGTTACCAAACGCGGCGTTAGCGTTAGCACTAGCTTGATTAGCAAACTGAGTAGAAGCTGATAGATTAGAAGCCGATAAACCATACATGGCTTGAAGTCTATTAAAGCCCATTTGTTCAACATATTGCTGGCCTTTACGGTCAAGCATCTCTACCTGAAAATCACCAGTAGCTATTAACTGATCTAGCCTAGCTTGTTCTTGCGCTGTTAACTGAGATAGCTTAGAAGCTTCTTGAGCCTCTAGCGTTTGTAGCCTTGACATTTCACCAGCTTGCAGTTGCTGTAGTCTAGATCGATCTTGTGCTTGTAGTTGATTTATTCTACTTTGCTCTTGAGCAGTCATAGACTGTAGTCTAGCATCTTCTTGAGCTCTTAATTGATCTAGTCTTGAAGCTTCGCCTCTACTCATTTGTTGTAGCCTAGCTTGTTCTTGACGAGACGCCATTTGGTTTTGACGTTCTTGCTGCGCTATATTTATAGAAGCTTCTCTAGCTTGCTGCGTACCTACGTTTGATATTGTTTGAGCTAAACCTGCTATACCACTACCACCGGCCACGCCACTAAGTTGACCTAGTAGATTAGCTTGTTGTTGTTGAGATTGCTCACGCATGTAATCAGCGGCTTGTCTGTCTACAGTTAAATCTTCAAATACATTTTCAGCGCCTTCAAATCTATTTTGTAAACCTGTAAATTGATTTTGTAATCCTTCAAATTGATTTTCCATGCCAGAGTATTGGCTAGATAAACCTAGGTAATTATTTTGTAATCCACTAAACTGATTGTCTAAGCCTGTAAATTGGTTAGTTAATCCTGAGTATGGGTTTTCTAAGCCTTCGTAAGGATTTGTAAACGGATAAGCTTCAAAAGCCTCTTTCTGCTCTTCGTACCTTTCTTGATCCTCTCTTCGCATGTTACGAGCTCGCTTAGCATCTTTTCTTGAAGACAAGTAGCTTAACCCAGCGATTATAGGCAGCCAAGGAGCTTTAAAAGGACTTTCTTTTTTATTTTTTTTATAAGGTGATGTTTTACCTACAATTGCCATATCATTACATTTTATCTTTTTATAGTTACATTTTAAGTGCGCTATTTACTGCTTGGAGAAACTTCAGACGCTATTGAAAATAGCTCTACTAATTCTGTAGAATTGTTTTTTAACTTAACTTCCGCGTAATATCCTTTAATTCCAGACTTGTTGACAGAATTGTTTTTAGCAAACATTATTAAGTCGTTTGCCTGAGGTTCAGCTACCATATCTTTTATTATTATAAAATTACTACCTAACTTTGTTATTGTTCCAAGCTTAACTGGTAATTCGTTTGCGCCAGCGTACATTATACCGTTCACCTCTGAAAATGGAGTTGTTTGAGCAGATACTTTATAAGCTACATCGTATGATTGTAGAGATGGATTATCAATACCTGAGTTGAATATTAATTTGTGATACGTTGCCATAATTAATCGTCTTGTCCTGTTGTTACAAATTTATCTAAATCAAAAAATATAGTTTGATTTGAACTTGGGTGTGAACTTATGTTTAAAGTTCCTTCTACAGTAAATTGAGTTGTGTACGCGAAGTCTTTATTAATATGCGAAAAAGTTAATTTTTCTCCGCCTTTAAAACTTTGATTAACGCTAGATACAAAAGATCCTTGCGTAGCGTTAGCTGTTACACTTGTTACAACAGCAGGCTGAGCATTAACACCACTGAACGCAGCTGGGTGTGTATCTCCAGTGCCTGGGTCATAGTTGTCAAGACCACTTATACCGTATGTGCCGTTAACGTTTACTGTAGTTCCGCTTACAACACCTCTAACAGTTGTTGTTACTTCGGCTATATTAGTTATTTTTAAACTTACAGATATACTACAACCTAAAGCAGCATTTATATTAGCTAGCCCATACCCGTTAAAAGTTAGTGTAGCACCATCACTAGCATTACATGTTTTATTTAAAAATAAAGTTTTTGTAGTCGGATCTATTTTTGCTATCACTGGCTTAATCGCGCCGCTAAATCCAGTAACTCCCGATACTATTGACATACCTGCAAAAAGATTATCTACTGAGTCTACAACTAATTCATTACTTCCTGATATTGCCCCGTTAACAGTGTCAGTCGTATTGAAATACCAAGCTGAATCTTGAATTATAGGTATCACTGTTTTAGCGTTAAACATAAGCCCGCTGCCGAAACCATCACTTACGTTTGAAGTGACATTAGTTATTGTCCAATTAATAGAATTTGTAGATGGAGGCGCTGTAGGGCTATTTGTTATTGCTATATTGCTAGGAAACGTGTTGTAAAAAGTGCTATAATTTGTAGTGGCTACAGCCAGCGTTAAAGTAGTATTACCCAGTTGCTTTAGTCTTTTATTTATAGGCTTACCTCTACGCATTTCTGTATTATCAGTAGGATCTGCTTGCAGCAAAATATCGTAATTAGCCCCAGCTACACCTGGAAAAACTATTACGCCTTCAAAAAAAGATCCAGATATAGTTCCTTTTAACATCTTTTGAGGACTGTGTCCAGCTGAAAACGTTTGGGTGTTAAAGTTATAATAATCCCCAGAAGAATTACTAACAATAATAATAAATTTAGCCCCGTCGTCTCCTAATATTTTAAATCTTTTTAAACCACCCGCTTCAGGAAGTTCTACTAGGTTTATAGATATGTTATTTATTAACTTCATATTATGATAGATCTTCTTCTTCTTCAAGCATTAAAACTGGGTTTTGTAATAAGATACCTACGCCTTGGAAATTAAGATTAGCTAAATTTTCTGCCACAGTATCTGAACTGTATTCAATACCTTTAATGTAATTAAACCATTTGTTTTCTTTTTCTACAAACTCTTTAACTGATCCTTGATCTAGATTAGTTTTTATAGACTCTACTCTCCACCCGTCTTTAGCAATTAAATTGTACAGCTCAACATCATGGCCCATGGAGTCGTGCTTGTTAATTTTAGCTTGACTACCCTCGTACACAAGAGTTTTAAACGTTTTTACAACACCAGGCTCTGCATTTAGAACAGTAGTAATTTGTGATTCTACAGAAGGTTGATTATAAAAAGTGTTGGCAATAGCATCTTGATGGTAATGTTGATGTATCTTACCTTCGTTAAAAGTAAAATATTTTTTAGACACATTAACGCCGCTTTCAGGATAATAAGATTTAAAACTTACCCAACCGTTAACATCTTCGCTGTATGATATTGTTTTTTTATTAACCTCGTTTGCTGCTACCCTAGTCATTGTTATGTTGTCTAAACTAAAAGTATTTAAGCTATCAGTAGTTACAAACACTAAAGCTCCAGTTATCATGCCGCTTTGGTAATAGTCTGATTGCTCCACCGTCTTTGTAACAACGCCTGAAGCTGGGTTTGTACCGCTATTAATAACAAAGCCAACGCCTGGCTTGCTAAAGTAGTAAATATCAAACTGGCCTTCAACATAATCTACATCAACAGATATTCTGTAAGTTTCACCTTCGTTAATATCTTGACTTATAGATTGACTAACCTGTATATTTTCTGGAGCACCGGTAAAAACAATTTGTTCGTTTTCAAATTTATACTCAGAAGAAGCTTGTATTGGATTAGACTCTAAAGAAACACTATCATAACTAGTGAATATCCAAGAGTCTGTATTACCTCCACTTACTATTTCAGAATCATCTTGTATAGATATTTGAGTTAGTCTACCGTAAAAGCCTTCAACTCCAGGTAATATTGTTATTTGATTTTCTGCGTATTCTAGCGCCTCAGGAGCTACAGGATTTATATTAACTTGTATATTAGATCCTGCGGGTTGAGATATTGATTCAGTGCTAACTGCGCTTCCATCAAGGTTAAAAGGTATAGAGTAGCTAGTTCCGTAAGTATTTATTCCGGTAACAGATATTACTCTGTGCTGACCATCTTCCCAAGCTTCTGTAACAACATGTATTTGAAGCTCACCTTCAACTCCGTTTATTTGCCCTGTAGCCGTCGCGTCGTAGTCTGGAGCGTTTGTTATTTCAAAAGATAAAGTATAGCCATCTACAGTAGCTTCGGTTAAGTTACCCTCTAAGTCTTGAGTAATAGTGTTTAGTTGAGCGTTTTCGTCTTCGTAAAGATCCCAAACCCAACCTCCGTTTTGATAGTAAGATACAGGAACGTCTAGCGCTGTAACCAAGCTATTTGTAGTGCTTGTGTTCCAGTTTAAAGAAAAAGTACCGTTATTACCGCTGCTATCGGCTAAAGTTACATCTATTAAGTCTACTCTATTTATATTTATAGCAGTTTCATTACTCCAACCTCCAATTTCTAGCGTGCTCAATCCATTTGAAGTACCATTATTAGCTTGGAATACAACTCTAAAAACTTCTCTTTGTTCGCCGCCGTAGTTAACTGTTATAGGCATAAATCTAACACAAGAAGAATTGTGTATTTGACCAAACATACCGGCTGGGTAGTTAGTTCCAGGGTTTAAATGATCAAAAGTGTAAGCGGCAGTACTTAGCGCAGACGTAATAGCACCGTGCAGCAGCAGTCTCCCACCGTTAATAGTTATGTTGTTTGATGCACCACTTATTACATAACCAGGCTCTAACTCTACGTCAACGGCGTACCAATTACCGTCAATTAAGTTTACGTCTTGCGTTATTTTGGCGCTGGAAGCATTTGAAGTAATGTCACCACCTTCATATCCTACAACACTAACATAGTTATCTAAGCTTAATGTTTCTTGAGTAGGTATGCTTAGGTAGTAGCCGTCGTCTACAGAGCCACCGCTGTATGTAGTTATTGTTGTACCGTTGTTTGCCGCGCTATAAAAAGTAACGCCATTGTCAGTTATAGCGTTACCGCTACTATCTTCAAGAGCAAAATAGCTATAGCTGTTTCCTAACTCGTCTGTATGATTTTTTAATTGAACTTGACTAGAATTATCTGGACCATAAACTTCTTCTATACCAGCCGTTAGGTTCACCCTACCGTCAGAATGGCTCCCTGCCCAATCGCTAGGATTAACATGTTCTACTACAACGAAAGGATCAAGATCTGTTTCTGGAAAAGCTAGCACTTCGGGAAAGAAGGTTGCTGCTGAAACAAGTGTTCCGTCTACTTCAGTTACAATATCTCCAAGCACCTCAGCAAAACCTACATTGCCAAACAGATCTGTAGCTTGACTTAAAGTCCCGTATGATTGACCATTTACTGACTCTTCTACCTGCAAGTCTCCTTGAACGTCACCATATAGCTCAGCGCTCGTGATAACATCGTACTCTGCAGCTGCAGCTTGTTGAACTTCAGATATAGACTCAACGCCTGGCGAATCTAATTCGTTAACCTTAAACACGTAAAAACCTTCAACCCAAACCTTATGACTTGTAGTATTGCTCGATGTGGCTTCAATATGAGCCTCTAATTTTTGTATAGCTATATCGTTGTTAGCTAAAGATGAGCCGTCGTCTTTAAATATTCTAAACTTCACAAGCATCGATCTATGTTCAGTATACCATCTGTAACCTCCAGAGGTTGTGTACCTTTGTCCGTATAAGTTATTTTGTGTTGCGCCAGACGCTAGGGTTTGTGTGTCATTTTCACTTTCATAACCCTCTTGAGTAGAGTTTGCGTCGACATAAGCAGCTGTGCTTAATACATCTCCATCAACAAGAACGCCAGGAACTGTCCATGTAAAAGAGCAATCGTAACTACTAAGAGCTCCACCTGGCGAATAAAGATAACGTTTATTTGAGTTAGCCCAAGAATACTCTGAATAACCACCGTTGTCATACCCAGCGTTGGCTGTATCAAAGTTATCTGAGTTTGTGTCTGATCCGCCAAAAGAAGTCCACGGGTTATTAGTGCTAGTTGCTGTATCGCTAGCGCCTTCATAGTTGTTTATACCTATATTACTGCCCGGTACAGATCTAAAGCCGTCTGCATTCCCTGTAGTGCCATCGATAAGCCTTAACGTAATATCCATATTAGGAGCAGCGTTAGCTTGACTACACGTAGAGTTTGCCCACTGGTTTTGGCTGGCTTTATAAAACTCTACTCTATAGTTTATTTTGACAACTAGCTCTTCACCGTTAAATATAGTCCAGTCTGTAGCGTCTGGATATTGTGCAGCAGTAGCACTTTGAACTTGATTAGAAAAGAATTCGTCAACAGGCGCGCCGGGAATTTGTATCGAATCACCATTGCTTAGCCCAAATCCTCCTGGACTAGGTACTCCTCGTGACTGACCATCGTTAGCACCACTTGAAGTGCCTAAAGGTTCTGCACCTGTAAGGTTTACATAAAAAGGCGCGTGTATGGTGGCAGTTGCGCTTGAACTTGTGATTCCGTCCGTATCTAAGTTAGCGGAAAACTGTTCTCTTCTAAACAAGTTTCTAAAACCATCATATACAGGAAAAACACCTGCAACAAAATCTTGAGTTGTCACTAGTGCACCTTGATTAGTCTGATATTGCTGCAAACCACCCGCGTTTATAGTAGTAACTATAGGCCCGTAGTCCGGGGTAGTGGTATCTTCGTATACAGCTGGTTGATCAACTGTTTGAGCTTGATAAGCCGTGATGTCTCCAGCTGCTATTCCTGGAAAATAAGTTATAATAACACCAGCGTCAATACCTGTGTTTGATAGTAGTTCTGTACCTGAATCTACAGCGTCTTGATATATCGTGTTAATATCTGAAGCGACATAGTTAATACCAGAATCTAGCAGAGGATTTTTTATTATTTCTGTAACATCGTCGGTTATATTAAGCTCCTCGCCCTCGGCAAGATAAGAGTTTTTAATTATATTGTTATAGACAAAATCTTTAAACGTTACATTATATTGTCTTTTGTATTCATCGTATGTACCTAGTACTACACCTGCTTTTGGAAGCTCGTCTCTAAAAAAATCGTGCATACCAGCGTCTGATATTGGGGTTAGCCCGTCCATAGATAATCTAAGCACAGCGCCTCTTTGTTTGTCTGTAAAATAAGCCCTGTATGATTCTGCAGAAAAAGACTCTGGATTAGTAGATATACCGTAGTCTCCAACAAAAGGCGTAGCCTGTCCAAGAACGTTAGTTGTAGCTACAAGCTGAGGATTACCGTCAGCGTTAAATACTGCGTCTTTGTTAGCTAGTATTTTTATCACTCTATCTTCACAGAAAGCTATTAAGTCAGCTCTTCTTGAAAAAAGCTTCTGTATACTACCATACGTAGGGTTTAAGTCTTTTGTTATTTTTTCAGCTTGTATAAATTGATTTAAGTTATTTAAACCAGAACTAGCGTTGTATAAACCAGAATATATTAAACCGTACTTGCGGTGCTCTTCTGAGTAAGGCTCGTCTAAAGTAGTAGAAGCTCTAGCGCCATTTTTAATAAAACTAGCGTTAAAGTCATCTTCAATTCTATTAGACTCTACACCATCTCCAAAAGTAAAACAGTTAAACCAGCCTAGACCTGTTTCTTGAGTTACGTCTACAATTCTATTAACTATAAATAATCTTCTAAGACCACTTGCGCCTTGTCCGGCAGCTTGCATTGGCCCTAGTCTACATGTTGTAAAGCTACCATCAGGTCTATAAAATCTAACTCTAGCATCTACATAGTCTATTTCTACGCCATCAGCTCTTTTTTTATTAAAACCTCTAGCGTTTGATCCAACTCCGTTTTCTTGCTGGCAAACAAATGCTAATTCACCGCTATCAGTGTGTTTCCACTCAGCAATGTGTATTGTTTCAGATATATTGTTTTCTCCAACTCTAGCGTCTGGCAAATCTACAAATTCAACTCTACATCCTATAGGCGCAAATTGATTAGCATTTTCTAAATTTAAGTAAGTAGGTATAGCCTGACTAGCCTCGTAGAATATGTTTAGATCTAAAGCTTCTTTTGGCTCTGTTTCAAAAACAGCTTCAACGTCTTTTATTAAACCAGAATTAACTTGAGCGTCAGAATCTACAAACTGCATTTTTTGTGACAAACTAAAGTTTATATCTGTCGATGAACCAGCCACAGGGCTTTCACTTGCGTCAACAGGATCTTTATCTAGTCTTAATATATATACGGTTCTTCTATTACTAGCTTTACCAAAATCTACTATTTTATTTACTAACGCTGTATCTTCACCAGCTAGTGTACTTGTTAGTTTAGCTTTAGCCCAAGCAACAGCAGCTTCTTCAACACTATCACCGCCTCTAGCAATTTCACCGGTATTAGTATAAACAAGCTTAGATCTCCAAGGAGTGTGATTATAAACGTGTTTTATAGAAACATCTAATATAGTATATAGCTGCTCTGTAGTGTCGTTTTGAAATTTAAACTTTTTGCCAATAGCTAGATTTTTTACAAAATCTTCTAAATCTTTATCAACCTGAGAAGCTGTGTCAATACCAACTTCAAGTTTTGATGGAGCAAACGTTGGGTCCCACTGTCTTTCGTGATGCTCTCTATATTCTAAGTCGTACCCTTTACCTACACCAGGCCCTGGCGCATCTCCAAGAGGATTTTCTTCTAGATAGTTTCCTTCAAGCTCAACAAGCTTAACGTCATTGCCTTCGGCATCTTGACCTAAACTGCCTCCAAACTCATCTGTAAAAGCACCACCACCCCATATTCCTTTTAAAAGGCCAGCTAGACTGTTTTCACCAAATACTTCTACGTTATCTAAGTTAGCAGCACCGTCAAAAGATCCGTCGTGTAAGTTCTTACCGGGAGCTAAAAACGATACGTGCATGAAAAACCCACCAGCTTCTTCTCCGTATGTTTTAGTATTTTCTTGAGAATCAAATATCGACTTTTTCCAAACGTACTTTCCTTCGTCTACGTGATCAGCGTTTGATGTAATTATACCAGGTATAAAGTTTTGAACTGTAGAGCCCCAGTCTGCAATAGGAGCGTCAGACTGCGACCACGTAGTTTCCGCGTTTAAAGACCAAGGGTATTCATCTTCGTCAGCGTTGAAGTTAGATTTCCATTCTACTTCGCCGTACTGTATTGGGTTAGCAATTACACCTTGACCAGCCTCTTTAGCGTAGCTGTTAGAGCAAACGTTAGCCGCGGTCATAAACATATTGTCGATAAAAAAGGCCTTATCTTTGTTTATCAGTATGTTATCCCACTCTGTAGAAGTATTAGAAACTCCATTGACTATATTTTCTGTTGCGTTGTTTGATATAACATCAGGTAGAGACCCTAAAGCCGGAGCGTTTAATATAGATTCTGTCTCTCCTGATCCGCCGGCTCTAGTATCATAAAACCAAAATGTCTCTCTAGATGAAGATATAAACTTATTTGAAGATATATTATTATTTAAGTTTAATATTTTATTTTTAATAATATCATCGGACTTTATCTTTACAAAAAACTTACCTGAAAAGTTTTCACCGTCTCTTAGCTGTTTTCTAAATATACTAAAAACTAAATCTTGATTTAAAGAACTAGCGTCGTTGGCAGCTAGAAGAGCATCGTCTTCTGTTATTTTTTCAGAAAGCTTCATTTTATAAGAAGTCCCTACAAACTCGTTAGAAATAACTTTATATCTTTTAGAGTGCGTAGTTACGCCTGAAGAGACTTGCTTCCAAGCCACGTACAATTCGTCAACATCAGAGCTATTGTCAACTCCGCTGTTACCATTTGCGTTACCTATAGCTCTAAGTAAAGGTATACCTATCTCTAGAGTATTAGATCTATCTATCTCAATAACATCCGTCTCTTTATCTATTCTTCTATCTGCATTTAGAAATATTGCGGCATCTTCATCTATGTTTGCTAAAATATCATTATTCTCTATGTTAGAAGCTTCGCCTATAGAAAAGTAGTTGTAGGCTATAGAGTCAGGGGCTTCTGTAGATATATCAATAACTTTGTACCTGCTTTTTTCTTCTACAGGGTTTATTGTAGATGATGATACTCTTTTTAGTATTAGATAATCTTGCTCTGTTATTTTATTTATTTCTGAAGAAGGAAATGATAGCCAAACATGATCCTCTTTATTATCAAAATCAGTGCTTTGACTAGGTATATACAGCTTGTCCATTAGCAAATTGTAGTATTCACCTGAAGTTTCTTTTATATAAAACTTAAAGTACGAAGCCCAGTCTGGAGCTTGAGTTTCTATAGCGCCAGTAATACATAGCGGTAGATAATAGTTAGGGGTTGAATATCTTTCATTTAACCAAGGTATTTTAACGGAGCTATTACTTGAGGAAAAAACAGGCGTTTCTCTTCCCTGCTCATCTCCCCATACCACTCCTAGCTGGTAATCTCTTAATGACTTTACTGTTTCAACTCCACCTAACTGTAAATCATTTTGCCTAGTGTTTCTTTTTTCATAGCTAGAGTTTAATATAACACTTTGCTTTAAGTCGTACCCTTGCTTGTAGTTTGCGTATATAACTCTACTACCAGACACCTCTTGAGCTTTAGCAGATTTAGGCACATTGTCCCAAGATCTAAGTAATTGATTTTCTGGTAAAGCAGCATATATATTTTCGGTAGTTATCAAGTACCTACCTTTATTAGTTTCACTTAAAAAGTTTCCAAAATATATTTCTTCTACATTTTGAGCCGAGCCTGGTAAATCAAACTCTTCATCCTTACGCTTTATATTTGCTACAGAATAAACTACGTTTGAGTTTTCACTTTTGTATAATAAATCAACTTGAATAACATCTTTTGGTATGTCTGATGGAACAAAATCTAACAACTCCACAGACTCTATAGAGTTAGCCATCGACGCGTTTCTATTCTCTTCAATTGAGTAGAAGTTAGTAGAGTTTATTGTGTCTTGATGCTCTGCACTAAATACTACGTTAGTAAAAGGGCCGTAAGCAGAATACTCGCCATCTTTGTATTTGTATCGGTAACAAAATCTAGGTAGAACTTTTTCAAATATACCTTTTTCTGACTTATCTTTGTTAGTGTTTATTTTTACAGTAGGTGGAAGTTGAGGCCTTTTCTTTATTACCGTAATATATTGTTCAGTGACAATTTGATTTTCTTCTACACCATCTTCGTTAACATAGCCTGACTTTACTGTAACACCGTCAACAATCAATTCTGTGTGTTTAAGGGTTGGTGTTTGAGTTTGACTTGTACCTAGTTTGCTATCTTTTATATTTATTTTTTTTGGTTCGTTAAAACCGTCTGTCCAAAGTAAAAAATCATCTAAAATATTAATCCCAGTTATATGCGTGTTAGGAAATTTAAGCGTTGCGTTTGAATTTTTTTTGTTTGGATCAACAAACACTAAAGAAGATTTTTGTTCAAGATCGTCCCACTCTAATATTACGTCTACGTTTTCGCTAGTAACAAACCAATATAGCCTGTTGTTTTTTTCGTCTGACACAGAGCCTATACATGAAGCGCCTTCATTTATAAGTCCGGGTTGCTGCAGCTGTATATTTCCTAATATGTTTTGAACTGTTCCAACATTAGATCCTTCAGAAGTAGAAACCTCAACGTTCATAGCGTCTCTGTATTCACCTTGAGGCACTAATCTTTCGTCAAGGTCTTTATTCATTTTACCTTTTAGAAACGTGTTTTTAATTTCAGCCATTTACTAGTGTTTTATTTGCTTAGACTTTCCTCTAAGTGTTTGGGTAATCTCTTCAAGCTTAATATTAGAGAGCCTTAGCTTAGCCTGCCTAGTAGCGGCAAACTTTTCTTTTTTTGCTCTTCTTACTACGTATTCTGGTATGTTAGCTTTAGAAGACAATACGCCATAAGAAATCCATTTATACATAGCGTCTTCCGCAAACTTATGAACTTGCATCTCTCCGTCAGTGCCAAGACTATCGCTTATGTAATCTAATATTACAGTTTTTCCAGAAATATTAGAGCTAAAGTTTATTTTACCTAATCTTTGATCAACATAAAAAGAACCGTTAGTCTGCGCGTGAGCTGGATCTAAACCGTATCTTTCGTCTGGCACCCTTTGATAATCATCGTTCTTGTAATCATCATTTTCGTTTTCGCTAGGCGTCATAGACTTAAAGCTAGTAAATGTAGATGATTCTTGCTCGTTAGTAGAGCTTATATTAGCTGAAGGCACCACAGACTCTAATGATATACCAGAAATAGTAGACTGAACAAAATTGTTCGTACTTACACTAGAAACCCCACTAATATCAGTTTGACTTAATTCGTACGGAGCAATACAAACTATTACTAAGTAGGCTTGATCTAAATTACCGAAATTTAACTCTTCATCTTCACCTAAAACTTTTTGTCCAGTTTCGCCAGCCGTCCATTCTATATATCCTAAGTCAAAGTAGCCTGGATCTCTGTGTAGGGCGCTCGGCTGACCAGGCGCTGGTATTTCTCTAAGATTAATAAGTCCACTAGCGTCTGGAGCGTCTGGAGGGGTAGAGCTTAACCCAACTCTGACTGTAGTGGCAGGTTGAGCGTAAGTGCCGGCGTTAGCTAACGTAGTAGCGTTTACAGGCTCACTTTCACTTCCATCTAAAACTAAAGTAGAAGCTGCAGCTGAAACAGCTGTTGCTGTTAATGAAGCTCCTACATATTCAGAAACATCTATGGCCTTGTAGCAATACGTTACATAAGATCCTAGTTTAAATCTTTGAATAAAATGTTGTTTAACAACTAATTCGTCTGTATCAGCAAATATGTGCGTAGCAGCAGTTCGACCACCAGACTTGAAGCCATTAACAACCCAACCATTAGCTTTTGAAAGCACAAAAGAGTCTATAGCCGTAGAGTAAGTGTAGTCTCCGTCAGATTCTTGCTCTATTTGATAAGGGTTTGAAGTGTGCTTAGTAGGATATAAAGGATGTTTTATACCTGCAGAGTCTACCCAACTTACCTTAGTATAGTTAACATAGTCTTTTGGAAGCCTCATGGTTAAGCTAGGTGGCACGTCTATTTGCTGAGCCTTAAAAGATCTAAACGTATCAAAAGAAAGTTCTGCTAAAGCTCTATACGCGTGAAACTGAACGTCTGTTCTATTTACTTTTGATATTAACTTTTCTTCACCAACGTAAGCAACCATAAACTGGCTAACAATATCGTCTATAGAAACAAACTGATAACCGCCTAAGTTGCTACCTTCATAGTAATTGTAATCTGTATCGTTTATATAACCCATTTATTTATCTTTTTTGTTGCATTACAACGTTGCTGTCAGCTTGTGCAGCGGCTTGTGCTAAAGAAAACTCTTTTATAGCTATGCCGGCTAACTGAAGTATTTTTAATATTAAATTTCTCTCTTCAGATTTGTCAAGTTGAAAGTTTTGAAGAGAATTATTGTTATTTGCAAATATAGCTTTCTCGTTAACAACTATATATGTCCAGTTAGGATCTTTTGGAGCTACAAAATAAGATAAAATTACGCCTGTAGATGTGCTTGGATCATATGGCGCTACATATAACAAGTGGCTAGACTCGTAGCCTTTTATGTAGCATATAGGTCTATTAGAAGTAGGTCTAGTTAAATATCCACTATTTAAAATTTTAATAGCTTCATCATGATCCAGCATGTCTGCCACACAACCATAGTTTTGGGCAGACTTAGTGACAGATACTGTTGATAGCTTATAGCAGTTTGTTGGAATACTAAAAGCTCCAGGAGCAACTTCTCCAGCTGGAGCTGAAGTTAAAAATTTAGAGAGTTTTTGCTCTACCGCTGTTTGAATATTAGGGGTAAAATCAGATTCAGCTCCTCTTATACCTCTTCTAAATTGATCTAAATCAAAAAAATACTGCTCAAATATTTCCATCTGAGCTTGTTTGGCGAACAAGTTAAATTCTTGAGGCGTTATATATCCTCTTTGCTCTTTATTAGCTAACGCTAAAACTGTTTGATATACTGTGTTTATATTTGCAAGTTGTCCCGCCATTATGTTTTATTTTATAGTTAAGCAACCACCCTATAGAAGAGTGGCTGCTCCACTATATATGGTTACGCGTTTAAACGCTTTTCAATATTTGAATATATCTCCATGCCTTCATCAGTTTTAAACCAATGTGCAAGAGCGGTATATGGGTGCTCGTCAAACGGTACGGTCATTATTTTTCTATCATTAGATCCCCATATAAAATTACGTTGATCGGCGGATAGTTTAATAATCCCTTCTTCTACAGCTTTAATACCAAAGTTTCTAAGCTGAACATTATCATCAGCCGCCAACTCTAAGAATAAAACAGGATTGTTTCGAGCGAATAGCAGTAAATCTCTTTTAAGCTCTTTAGAGCTCATCTTAGACACTCCAGATCCTTTCTCTACTCGCATTATAGCTTCAGCCATGTCAATGTCTATTTGTCTAGCCATTAATATTGCATCAGCTTCCATTTCTAGTACTTCTATTTCATCTGCAGCAACAGCTTCAGGTTTATGTTCGTAGAAAATAGTTCCATTATGCGGGTGATACAAAGATAAAAGCTTTTGTAAAACTGTTTTGTTTTTAGGTACGAATAAAGCTCCGTTTCTAAAAACAACATGCTCTAGCCTTTGATCTCCAACCATTTCGTCGACAAAAGGTGTTCTTTGATTTTGACAATATTTTAACTCTCTTTCGTAACCTTTTTCTTCGTCAAAATAATAAATCCCGTTTGTTTTAAGCATGTAAGATATTGGTTTTTTATTTCCTTTTAAATAATAAACTTTATCTTTTATCTCCCAACTTGGTTTTTTAGGTTCAGGATTAATTTTAACCTCAACCATTTCGTTTGCAGCTTTTACTTCAGGTGCTGCATCAACCTTCTTTGTTTGTTTTTTTGCCATAATATAATATAATAAAAATTAATAAAAAAAACTACCCCACCCGAAGGCGAGGTAGCTTAAAGTGTTTTACTTCATTAACATAAAGTTGTTTGCACCTTGAGTGATCAAACATCTTTCTGATAAGAAGTGAAGTTGCATCATGTCTAAAGCTGATGTAGCAGCTCCTACAGATCCAGTAACCCAAGTCTTCATTCTACGATCATCAGTTTGAGAAGCTCTATAACGTACGTGTAAGAACGGACGCTTAATTGAAGCACCAACAGTTTGATCATAAACAGATGAAGAACCAGCAGGAATTACAACCCCTCTGATCGCATTAGCACCAGCAGCATCGTTGATACCACCACGAGTAGCTTTGTCGTTTAAGTAACGGAAGTCAGACTTATAGAAGTCGTAAGATCCTCTACGGAAACCAGAAAAGCCTAGGTTTAATGCCATATCTTCAGAGTTGTTGAATACACCGTAAGATGTACCACCAGCACCGTAAGAGTTCATAGAAGCTAGCATATCGTCAATAGCTAAGCTAGTTGAACGATTAACAAACATCATGTTTTCTTCGATAGCACCTTGCTTGTCGAATTCAGCTAAAATAGCGTCAAATTCAGCTAGATCAGTAGCAGCGTTAACACCAGTAACACCAGTAGTAACATTACCTCTTGACTCAATAGCAGCAAATAAACCTTGCGTACCTGAAGAGTCAGTATCTGCGCCAGACAAGAAATCTGCAACATCGTCTGTACCAGCCACACCTAATTCACCTTCTAACATTGCCATTTCTAAATAATCAGTGAAACGTGCTCTTGTATCAGCTTCAGCTTTTAAGTACCATAGGTAACCGCCTTGTCCGCTTTCAGTAGAAACCTCTACCCAACCAATTTTAGAAGCATCAGAACCATTAACTTCGTAATAGTCTTTTATAATGATAGGCTTGTTACTAAAAGTGTTAAACTTAGGCTCATTAGCTTCTCTTCTATCAGCAGCAGCAGCTACTTGAGAGTTGTATGATTTACCTTTTGCAAATTCAGAACCATAAACTAATAATGTACCAGTGTTACCTTCTCCAAGAGATGTAATGTTAGCAGCGCCGTAAGGCTCTACATCTAGCACGTTACCTACAACTTTAACCACTAAACATTTTAGTACAGCAGCCGAAGTAGCAACGATAATAGTATCGTTAACTCTTACACCGTGAGAACCTGAAACGTAAGTCGCATTAGTATCAATATGATCAGTAATAGTTATTTCACCACCATTTGTAGAAGCACCATCATCAACGTCAGTGATTGAACATGTATAAGATAAGTGTAAGCGACCCTGCTCAGACCAAATAACTTGATCAGCAGTCATTGCCTCTTCTGCTCCAACTTGATTTAAGAAACCAGAAATTGTACGAGGTCCAAAAACCTCAGCTTCTTTTTCCATTAAATCTGGAACGTATTGTTGACCCCAACCAGCACTGGTTGAAAGATCTAGGTAGTTTGCTGCAGTAGCTTGCTGGATTGGACCAGGAGTACTGTTTAACAAATTACCAGGATTTGAAATTGACATAATTTTAAATTTTAAGCGTTAAATAATTTATTTTCTATTTTTAATTTTAAACTTAAAATCAGAAGAACTATCACCTAAAACTCTAGCTTTCATTCCACCAGTGTTAATTGGTCCTGTAAACTGTTGTCTTGGGTCCATGTTAACATTTTTAGATTTAGCAACGCTCTCCTTGAGTGCGTCAGCTTTACCTTGCTCGTAGAAATGCTGCGCTACAGCGTCAGCGTTCATAGCTGTGAATAAACCTTTGTGATAACCCTTAGCATCTTGTATTTCATTACTTTCATTAAGAAACTTTCCTATGAAGTTATTAATATCGCTTTGAGTATCTTTAACAGCGTCAGCGTTTCTAACATTAAACCTGTACTTTTTATCTCCAACATTGTATTCAAAACCTTTGAAGTCTTTGTTGAATAGTTGACTAGTCTTGTTTAAAAACGTTCTTTGCTGTTTTTCAGCTACTTTCCTGTTGTCTTCCGACTCTTTGTTATATCTATTAAAGAAATCAACGGCTTTTTGCTGATCTTGTGTCAACTTAGAGCCGTATTTGATGTCTTCATAGTATTTGGATTTTACACTTTCCAAGTGGTTCTTTGCTTGAGCAACTTGCTCTTTCAAAGCTAATTTCTTTCTTTTTATATCTCTTTCCTCGTCTATCTCTTCATCAAAAGCGAATTGATCTTCCATCATGAAGTTTATTTCTTCTAAGTCTAGATGAGGTTTAGTTTGCTTATAGTATTCTTTTAAAAGACTTAAGTTGTCTAGATTTGAATAATCTTTATTCAACTTCACATAGTCTTCTATATCACCACCCGTATCGTTCATAAAGTCAACTAACTTTTGAACGTTTTCTGGTAATGGTTTTCCAGTCTCTTTAGCTTCAGCTATAGCTTCTTCTACTTCTTCTGTAACCTGCTCAACTTCTTCTTTTACTTCTTCTTCAGTTACTTCTTCTAGTACTGCGTCTTGTGCTTTAGCTTCCGGCTGTACTTCTTCTTGTTCCGGTGTGGCGTCGGCACTTTCATCGCTTCCAACCACTCCTGTGTCGTCAGCTGGGCCATCTGCAGCTTCTGTTGTTTCTTCTGGTTTTTCATCTTTAATTGGTTTGTCTAAATCTATTTTGATTACACTGTCATCGCCAGCGCTTTCAAACTTACTTTCATCAACTGTATCTACAGTTTGTTCTTGTGTAGTTTCTTCAACTACGTTTTCATTTTCTTCCATAATATAAAATATAAGTTAGTGTTATCTATTAAGATCAATAGGTCCTAAATCAAATCCACCTTCAAGTATATCATTACTCGTTTGCTCAAAGTTTTTAGGTGGTTTGCCTGATTTTCTTTGATCAATCATTTCTGACTGCTGAGTGGCTTGTATTTTAGTTCTTTCGTCTTTTCTGTCTTCTTTAGTTTTTTCTCTATCTTTTAATACGCTAGATTCTAAAGATTTTAATTGCATGTCATATTGAAACTTCTGAGCAGCTAATTGAGCTTTCATTTGTGTTTCAGCTTGCATTTTACCAGCGTCTAATTGAGACTGCATTTGCAGCAATTGAGCTTCTGCTTGTTTTAAAGCTTGTTGCTTTTGAATTTCTAGTTGAGCGGCGGCTTGTTGCTGTTGAACATTAGCCTGCGCTTGAGCTTGTATATTTTGCTGCTGCGCTTGCTGATCTTGTTGTTGCTTTTTGTTTCTTCTAAGCTTAAGTAGTTGATTAGCTACTTTAATGTTAGATATATCTCTAAGATCTATAGCGTCTTCTATATCTATAGTTTTCTGAGCTAACGCTTGCTGGATGTTATTTTCTAATAAAGCTTTTTGCTCTTCATCTGGAGCTAAATCTAAAAATATACCAAAGTCATATAAATGAAGCTCAGACATTTCTTTTAGCGTAGCAACATTGTGTACGCCTATGCTTTGTATAAAAGCTTCTTTTGTAGGAGAATATTCTATAATGTCAGATATACGAAGCGAAAGCTTTTCTGCGGTTTCAGCTGTTAAAAATAAACCTGAATCTAATATATGTCTTGTGGCTGTATTACTGTTTGCGGCGGCCATTTTTTGGATACCAACTAAAGCTCTTTCATCAGGCGTACTACCATCACGAGCTTCATTAAGCCCGGTTACGTCACGTATCATCTGCAAGTAATAGTTGTAATTACCTATTAAAGCGTTTATTTTGTTACCTCCTGATCCAGATGTAATTTCTTGAATAGGCACTTTACCTGGATTCATATCACCTTCACTTGTAAATGACCTACCAATAACAGAACCTGTTTGGAAGAACATGTTTAAAGCTTCTTGTGGATTGTAGTTTGTACCATTACCTAAATCAACTTCTGCTAAACCATCGGCATCTAAATAAACGCCGTCTGGAACCATACGCGACATTACTTGCTGCAACTTTAAGTGAGTAAGCTGTATCATATCAGCAAATCCAGTTATACGCTTTACTAAAGATTCTATGCGACCTTTATACATACGAGGAGCAACAATACTATAGTTCATTTTAACCTTAGTAAAATTACTTTTAGATCTCATCATGTTGTCAGACATCTCCCACTTTAACAGCTTGTTAGTTCCAAGTATTAAAGCGCCTTCATATAGAGTTTCAATAGCTCTTTCAAGTTTTGAAAAATTTCCTTCAGCTTCAGCAGGAGGATTAAAACTATCATCTTTTTCTATAAGCTTGTCAGCTCCACTTCCAGTTTCTTTTACTTTGTAAACCTCGTTCATATGTGTTTTATAATTAAAATATAAAACTTGAACTTTATTTCTGTCAGACTCTTCGTATCTAGGCCCGCTTTGATAAGAGTTTGTTTGAGCATAGCCAGACTGTTGTATTTCTTCTAAGTCTTCTTGCGTTAAATAAGGAAACTGCTTAGCGAGCTCGTTAATAGGTATTGTCTTAACTTCTCCAACATAGTATATATCATCAAAATATGGCGATTCAGTATAAGAGTAAACTAAATCAGCTGGATCAACATAGTCTATAGTAACACCTTCAGACGTAGTAAAATCAGTTTTAACAGCGCCAATACCTAATACTGTTAAGTCGTAGTATAGTCTTTTCTTTATTAAGTCGTAATTATTACCTTCAAGCAAAACGTTTAAAGCTTGCTCTTCAGCTATTTCTACGGCTTGCTTGTAGTTTAACTGCATGTGCAGCTCTAGCTCTTCGTTGTTTTCTGGTAAAGTTTCAGGATCGTTTTGATATAAGTTAATACCAAACTCATCAGCCACGAAGTCATTCATTTCTTTAGCAGCCATATCATCAAGAATACTCTGCATATATTCTGTTCTTTTAGAAACTCCATACTCATCTTGCGAATAAGCTTTTATTTCAAAAGCCCTATCAGCTATACCGTTAACTACAATATCAACAAACTTAGGGATTATTGGAACAGGTGTCCAGTCTAGGTTTAAATAAGACAAGTCTCCATTTATTGATAACTCGTCTTTATATTTTTGAACTGATTGCTCTCCCCTAGCGTACAGCCTTAATTTATGAAAGTCGTTTAAATTGTTCTGATACCTATTGTGGTTTCTGTCATTATGAAACCACTCTGTTTCTATTGCTTTCGCAACTTTTAAACCGTAGTCATAGCTTAACTTTTCAGCATCGCTAACTACTTGACTTGGAAAATAACTCTTTACAACAGACTCTGCCATATTTTTATTTTATTATTCTTGATGTGTTACCAGTATTGCTATATCTAGAAATACTTATGTTTAATGGTTGCTTTTTAAATTCTGCGTGTGGTCTATACAAGTGTCTATTGCAAGCCATTACAGCAAGCCCTGAACTTATAGTGGCATCAAACTTTGTTCTTTTGTTTATATCAAACCTAGCCCAATCGTTTAGCGTTTCGTTAAAATAAATGTTACCATAAACTCCATCGCCTTTGTGGCCAACGTGGTCATTGATATACATCTCTATAGCAGCCGCATGAGCTTGCTTTATGTCTTCGCTAGAGTTTGGTATCCCACCTATTTCTTTTTCAGTAACAGATAATTTATTCCAAACCTTGTCTGGTCTATTCATGCTAAATCCTCTATATCCTCTTCTTTTAAAATGATACAAAAGTCTTGGTTTGTTGTTTTCCGCTAGTATAGGCATACCGTAAAATATGCAGGCCATTAGCACGTCTTCAAAAAATATTTCTGCGGTCTGTGGTCTTGCAATGTATTCTAAAAAAAAGTGGTTTGGTGGCGAGTCTTCCATAGAAAACTTAGTTAGTCCATGAAGAGATCCGTTGGATCCTCTACCATCAACAGTACCACTAATATCATAACTATCGCAGCCAAAAGCGCCCATGTGTTCATTGCCAGGATATTTAACTCCATTTTTAGTTATAAATTTGTTTTGAAGGTTTGATGGTGGTACCCAGCTTATTTTAAATCTTCCGCTAGGATCTGGATAAAATATAACTTTACTGTCTTTTATCCCGTTCTCCCACTGGAAGCTACCTGTTGTTACTGTTGAATCACTACCAACGCCTTCATTATAATCTATTTGCTCGTATATCTTTATTAAGTTAAACAAGCTATTCTTTGCTTCATCTCTAAAAGCATGCTCTTCTGTTCTAGGAAACTGACGGTAAAATTCGTTTAAACCATCTTGATCTCCTTTTAATCCATCAGCCTCGTTATTCCAGTGATCAATAATACCTATGTCTATTAATTCACCGTCGGGTCCGTATACATCATGATCTGGGTTATTAAATACTGGTTGTCCAAACTCATCAATAAATCCCTCATAGTTCCATTCCATTGGGATAAACAAAGAATATAAACCAGACTTTGTTTGTCCATTGCGGTTTCTAGAAGTGACATCTGAATCATTATACAGCTTTTTAAAGTTATCTCCACCTTTATCTAACGCGTTAGATGTTGAACCCATCATACACTTACCTACAACTCTAGCACCTAATCTAAGACAAGTTTTTGTAACTCGCCAGTTGTTAAGTATGTTGTCAGGTCTTTCCCACTTACCGCTTTCATCGTGTACTAACAGCGCTAATTTTTCACCATCATAGCTGTTATCACCTGTATTCTTCCAATCAATCGTTGTGTCAAGTCCTTTTATCTCTTCTAGCTTTTCGTTTACCTCTATTTTTTTACGAGTAAACTTGCTCGCTGGCACACGATACGCTAGTTCAGACTTAGGTCTGTCCATACCATCTTGAATAGGTTTGAAGAAAAAAGGATAGTTTATGGATATAGGTACAACCTTGTCAGTAAACATCTTTTTAGCATCACCACCACTTTTAGATAGTATTCCATATCTACTATCACTCGATATTGTAGCTAAGTTAACGGTTTCAGCAGAGCTCATGAAAGAAAAGCCAGAACGTCTGTTTTTAAGATAACACATACCGTAACATCTTTTGTCAGCTTTACAAGCTTCCCAAAATATAAAAAATAATCTATTAGCCTCACGAAAGTCTGGAGCGCCTACATCTATTTTAGACCATTGGAGGTACATGTAGTGAGTTCCTGTAATATAAGTTGGAATACTAGCATTTTGAAACCAGAAACCCTCGTCACGTCTTTTGAATTCTTCATCTATATAATCGTACCATTGTTCTTTTTGCTCTTCAGGATAAGCTCGCCAATCAAATATAGTTTTTATTTTTTCAAGAACTTTTGGCTTTTCTATTTGACACCATTTGTTATCTTCATTAGCGTGCACTGTTTTTGGAGCTTTAGGTAGAGCTATTTTTAAACCTTGTATTTCGTATATATCTCCTATTTTACCTGTTTTAGATATAACTACAATATCGTGATCTTTATCGTAGCCGTACCTCCACTTGTTGCCTTTATTCATTCGGCTAATAGTAGTTCTTTTTACAGGCTCTATTATTTTATATAGCGTTTGCTTGTAACTCATTTAGATCTTCCTTCAGCAAATCCTTTAAACACGCGCTCTTCTTTTTTTTCTGGATCTTTACCGTTAAGCATAGCCTCTTCTTCTTGGATACGATTAAGTATTTCAAAAGCATCGAATATAGCCAACTTTTTAGTGGCAGCCGCGTTTTTAAGTCTATCAGCTGTAATGTCATCGCCACTATCAACAATAGCTTCTTTAGCTACTTTAATAAGCTCTTCAACAGCTCTATGCCCAGCTTGGATTATACTCTTCTTCGTCTCCTTGATATTCATATTTAATTGTAATAAACTTATTTAAAACTCTATAAAGCTTAACGTTATCAATAATAAACTCGTACGTAGAAAAAGGTGTAAAACCCACAAGCTCGCCTATTGTGTTTTGCCCATCAGTATATTTAACAATACCAATACATTGCTCTTCAATATCCTCTGATAACTTGTTTCTTTGTTTTATCGGCTGAACAAAGCAATACCCATCGCAAGCTTTCCACTTATCTTTTGATTTATAAAGGAATATTTGATCTTCTTTAACTAAGTAAGTATTTTCATCAAAATAACTTCTGCTATTTTTTTCATTACCTTGTTGATCGTGCCATCTTCTAAACACGTTGTGGTGTACTATAACCTCATCACCTACTTTTACCTCAGTGTCAAAAGCAGTAGGCACAGCCTTAACGATAGCGCTTCTGTTTACGTATTGATGATTAAATATCTCAGTATTTAAAATAAGATCTTTATCTCCAACTTTTTTAAAGTTGTTGTATCTTTCGCCTTTAGGCTCAATAACAAAATCAAATGGTGCTTTCACTAATATTCTAAGTTATACTCAACGGATATAGCCATGTTTTTATTAAAGTCTTTCCAAGGCAGCACGTCTTTTCCTTTTCTAATGTATATAGAGTATTTATCGTCTTCTTCTATTATATCGCAAATAGTATGACCACCATACACTTCCTGATTAACAGAGTAGTGCATGGCGTCAATTTTGTAGTCTTTTCCTATTGTGATCTTACGAATTAGCTTGCTCATCTTCTTCGTATTTTATAGTACCATCTTGAATAGCTATATTGCAAGTACCGTACTCATCTTCAAGAGTTTGTTGAAGCTCTTTAATAGCTCCTTGCAGCTGTTCGTTTTGATGAAGCAATTGGTGTTTTTGTACTTCTAGCCTACCTAAGTTAGCGTGACTTTCGTTTATTGCAGAAACAATACCTTGAAGTTTTGTTAGTTGCTCATCATTGATTTTACTTGGCCTAAGGTCTTTGACCTTTGCCGTCTTTCTTTTTGCCATAATTTAATTTAATTTAATTGTTAACCTTCAGTTTCTACAACCCACTCTGACTTATTCATTTCAACTAATATTTCAGCGTGAGTATATTCTGTTTTACCATTTAAAAAAGATGGTTGGTCTCCATCGTACTTTAGCACAGCCTTATTGCCGTTGTTGTTATATCTTAAATAACTAGGCCCTCTGTTCATGAGCTTATTAAAGTCTATAACTGAATCTTCTGATATAACTTCTGTAGTATCTATTATTACGTATTTAGCCATATTGTTACCCGTTTGGATTATCTGATGAAAACGTAGCTCCTGTTACTATTCCTACTCCTCCGTTTATTTTTCTTAACATTGGAAATCTTATTTCATAATATTCTCCAGCAGATAAAGTGGTGTTAGGAAACAAATGAACAGTTTGAGAGGTGTTATTGCTACATATAAAAACATCTTTAACAACAGTTCTAACATTTGGGCTTAAGATTACGCTCTGCATATTAGCAGAGGTTTGAGTGTCATTAGAGCCTGTTGTCTGCACTGCAGCTCGAAAAGTACAAGAAGTACTAGCTAAAAGTTCAATGCTAAACTCGTATGATGATCCTATATCTAAATGATCACTTACGGTCTGATATATTCTTTGATGCCATGTAGCATCATTAGCAGTTTCAATAGTGCATCTTATGCCCTGCCCGTCAGCTGTTATTTCATATTTTCTAAGACCAGAGCTTAATTGCTCAGTCCAATCGTCAAACTGTAATCCTCCATTTAAGTGCGATTGATCTTCAGCCTCGTTAGCAGAAAAGTCTGCGTTAGAAACCAGGTTAGATCCATACCCAGGGTTAACTTGATCGCGAACAACGCCGTTGGCTTTGTCGTCAAAAATTCCGCTACCCATGCGCAAATAGCCTTGCAGCGCAGAGCTGTTGTCATAGTTACCTCTGTTTACGTTTAAATTAAAAGCAGTGCCTGAGTTATAAACTGCAGCCACAGCGTCTGCGTCTAGCGCTACATTCCATATTGCTATATCACCTACTTTTCCACCCCAGTAGTTAGCGGTAGCTTTTTTACGGCCTATATTCCATTTGCCCGCATTATCTAAATTCTGCGAAGTATTAGTACAGCTTACGCCGCTGTGGCCATACGTGTTTGTTGATCCGTTAACATACATTTTTGCTTGACCGTCTCTGTCTACGGTAATAGTTATATTAACCCAAGTTCCAATTAGAGCGTCTAAAGCGGTGGCGCCATTAAAATTGTAAGCTTGATTATCTGAGCCTTTTGCTAGCACTTGAATACGATTTGCATCATTTAAGAGTATGTCAACTCTATTGTCATTGTCTTCATGCTTAGCAAATACATAATCATAACTATCAGCAGCAACAGACTGCTTAATCCATACTGAAATAGAGTAGTCAGCTGTGCCAACATCTAACACATCGCCTAGGTCTACGTGATCATTAACCCCGTCAAGAGTTAAAGAATAGTTCTGCTCTTTTCCAGAGCCACTTGATAGTGCGCTAGTTAACCCTAACATTACGCTCCTATATAAGCTACAACTGAACCACTGTTTACGTCAATTTCAGTCCATCTTCCGTAAATAGTAACACCTTTTGGAAAAACAACTGAATCAACAACTTGACCACCAGAACCTTCGTCCGCAGTTTCAGAGCCTGCGGCTAAATCGTGGGCTGGTTGATCTGTTCCAATATATTGATCAGATCCAATAAGAGGTATGTCTGCAATTAAACCGCCTGAAGCGTCGAATACAGTGTCTGCAAGCATTGTTATTGCTACAAATACCTTGTCTGTTGGAGGTTTAATAGCGTCACTACTAGCTGTAGTGTAAACACTACCTAGTTGTCCAAAAGCGTATGATGTTTGTGTATTGTTAATTCCCATTTTATTTATTTATTAGTTTGTTCGTTTTTCTTTGAACTTCCACCGAAGAAGAAGTCTATTATTGTGTTTACCTTAGCACTCATAGCACCAAAGATTGTTGATATAAAGCTAATCTCAAATTCACCTAGCTCTAAGCTTTTAGTAACAAAGTAATTAAACATTACAAATGTAATGCCAAAGTATGCTACTGTAAACAGCGTTGCTAATACTTTTTGAATAATAGCGTCGTCTTTATAAAGATCACGTGCAGATTTGCGATCTTCAACTTCTTTTGCAAAAGCTTCTCTTTCTGCATCTAGCATTATTTGTTTTAACGCTAGTTTGGCAGCGTCTCTTTCTTTATCTGTAGTTATTACTTTATCTAGTATACCTTCAGCGTTTTCAACTACTTTGCCAAATAAACCACCTAATATATTATTAACCATATGCGTTTCCGTTGTTTGCTTCTCTTTCCCAAGGAAAATTACCGTCACCAGCTTCTTTAGCTATACCATCAACTATTATCATATCTTTACCGTTGATAGTTTGTCTTGGGTAAGTATTACCATTCCATTTAACATAATCATCACCGTACTCTAACTTACCAGTTTTCATATCTGTAGAGTGTCTCATTTCGTGATTGACCACTTGTTTTTCTATATCGCTACCAGGCTGGATTTGATCACTAATGTAGATGCTACCATCCATATTAGCTTCACCCATAACGCCAGGCTCTAGCGGTTTTCTAATAATAGGTGTTCCAGGTACAGATACGTCAGCGTCTCCGGCTTCTTGACCAAATCTCATTTTCTTTGATATTCGCCCGTTTACTGCTATTGGTGTTCTACCTTTACCTAGTTTAAATCCCATTATCTATCTTTATCTTTTATCATATCGTCTATAGCCTTGTTAAAGACTTTATCTGTATATGATTTGTTATTGTAAAATACACTTCTTTCTGACACAGGCATATCTTCTTCACCTAATAGTATCCTGTATATTCTACTTATCAACTGGCTGCATTTAAACGATGTTTTAAATATTGAGTATTTTATCGTTGTTCTATTTCTGTGTCTCCACACTTCAATCCAGCCTAACTTTCTTAGTTTATCCCACCGAGTTTTATCCCAGCTCATGGTATAAGTACCATCAATAAATTCTTGTCTTGTAAACCGTTTTTGACAATCTAAAAATATTAGAAGTTCAAGATCGGCATCTGTTAACCCGTAAGTCTTACAAGCCCACTTTCTAGTGAGCCTGTAATACTTTAGGATTTGTAATTCACGTAAATCGTGACTAGTTAATCGCATCTATTAAGATAGAGCGGCAGCAACTGTAATAGCTCCACAACTTGTAATACCAGCGTCGATGTATTGAGCTGCTACTGTAGCGTCTGCTAAAGTTGTAGTAACATCGTCAGCAACAACTATTACACCATCATTATATAAAGGTGCTGAAGAGTTGATAGCTCTAACGATAGTTCCCATAACTTGCTTTACTTTGCCAGCAGTACAATTAACTACAACGCTGTCTCTAATGATCTCATCACCTGTAGCACCAGCGTGACCTGGTTGATTTTTAACGCTTTCAAAGAATATTGTTAAAGCTGTAGTACTCGTTGGAACTAAACCAGTGATACTAGAAGCTTTTACATATACCGAATCGTCAATGCCGTCATCATTATCTTGATCGGCCTGTGTTCTAAAATACAAATATTTTTCCATTTTTCTATTTTTTAATTAGTTAACAATTAAGATAATGCCGCAGCTACTGTAATACCAGTATCAGCGATACCAGTAATATTAGCGTTTAGTCTTACAGCTGAAACTGCTTCATTAGCAGCGTTAGTAGTCATATCATCACATACGTCAATAAAACCATCAGTATAGCTTGGTCCTGTTGATGTAATAGCTCTTAAAATATTGTCTATTACTTCTTTGTGCGTGTGTGATCCGATGCCAATAACAACCTTGTCTGAAACAACGTTTTCGTCATCTGTACCATTACCAGCTTGATTTCTTACACTTTCGAAATAAATTTCTAAAGTAGTACCAGAAGCTGGTCCAATAGCTGTAATGTTTCTTGCTGGAATAGCAATTGATGTTGGGTTTACTCCACTTGAAGCTCCATCACCATCGTCGTTATCTTCGTCGGCAACTGCTCGGAAAAATAAATACTTGTCCATGTTCATTTTTAAAAAGTTTTTGATTAATAAATAATTTGTTTGTCGTTTTAAGTTTAAAGTTTAAAGTTTATGGTTTAGGTTTAATCAATTAATACGACGTCCATTTGTTTAATAACGCCGTAAAAATTATCTTTGTGCTGAATACCATGTCCAGCGTGTTTATCGTAATAAACCACATCACCTTCTTTAATACCTTCTACAAGGTTTCCAGTTGATATGACTTTTGCTTTTAAATATCTATTATCCTCGTTGACCTCGTCTGTAAGGATTAATCCACCAACCTTCTTGAGCTCTTGTTTAATTGGCTCAATTACTAAATAATGATTAACTGCTTTCATTTACTCGTATGTTTGAAATTACACAGTCGGCGGATATAATAGTAGTTACAACAGATACAGCATTTTTAAGAGCTGTCTTAGTTACTAGCACAGGATCGATGATACCTTCTTTAACCATATCAACAACTTCACCAGTTACGACGTTAAAGCCGTGTCCTTGTTCTTCTGGTAAGTCTACATGAGTTGGCATACCAGCATTATCTAATATAGTTGCCATTGGGGCTACAATAGAAGAAAACAATGCTTCTTCACCTACGTTAGTAGGTTCGATTTTTTTCGCTGCATTAAAGAGGGCTATACCGCCTCCTGGCACTATACCTTCTTTTAACGCTGCTTTAGTCGCGTATATTGCGTCTTCAACCCTATCCTTCTTTTCTTTGAGCTCGACTTTAGAGTCAGCACCCACTTTGATGATACCAACTGAACCCGATAGCATAGACAATCTTTCTTCCAGCTTCTTTTTAAAGAAACCGCTTTTTTCATCTGCAATGAGTTTTGCGACTTGGTCAATCCTATCTTCAACATCTACTCCTTCTAATATTGTTATTACTGTATTATTAATATCTGTAGTTGCGTATTCAGCTTCTCCTAGTATATCTAATGTTATACCATCTAAATCATCACCTAGTTCTTCGTTCATTACCGTAGCGCCGGTTAGTGCGGCTAAGTCTTCACATGAATCTTTTTTAGTAGGACCGAAGCCAGGTAAGTCAATAATGTTAACTTTAATGTTACCTTTTACCTTATTCATTAAAAGTGCCGACTTTACTTGTTGTGATACTGGGGCTACTATTAGTAAAGATCTGTTAGTTTTTATAACATGCTCTAATATACCTTGTATTTTACGTACATTAGGTATTTCAGACATGCATATTAAGATTAACGGATTATCTAGCTCTGCTTTTTGCTTTTCTGTAGCTGTAGCGAAATGAGGTGATGTTAATGGTGAGTCAAATTGCACACCATCAACAACCTCAACGTAAGTTTCTTCAGTTTCTGACGTTTCCATGAGCACAACACCGTCTTTTCCAACAGTAGTGTATGCTTCAGCTATGATTTTACCGAGCTCTTCATCGTTATTACACGAAATAGCTGCTACGTTTTGCAACATATCGTCATTTACGTCAATTTTGATAGTATCAAGGTAGTCATTAACCTTTTCAAGGCCTGAACTTATACCTGTTTTTAGCTCTCTTAGTGAATTTTGCTCAAATCTTGGTGAGTTTACTGTTTTTAGCAGTGATTCAGCTAACACCGTAGCGGTTGTTGTGCCATCGCCTGCTTCTTTTACAGTATTTCGGGCTGCTTCTTTGATTAAAGTTGCACCCATGTTTTCAACCGGATCATATAAGACTACGCTTTCTGCAACGGTTACACCGTCTTTTGTTATGACCGGGTTGCCTCTAGCATCTTCATAAATAACACACTTTCCAGAGGCGCCTAATGTAGACTTTACGGCAGATGCCAATTTGTCTACACCAGCGATTATTCTATTTTTGGCATTGTCGCCAAAGTTAAGATCTTTAACAATCTCACTTGGTAAATTATACTCCATTATATTATATTAAATTTAATTAAAATAGTTTATTTTTCAAACGTCTTTACAACCTTTGGTCCTTTAGTAGCCTCTAACTTCTTATTGAAGTGGTCGATGCTTCCATCAATAGCTGATTCAGCACCTTCAAGAGTTTCACGTCTTGTTACGTCTGTCCATTGATCAGGCTTGTCAGGATAAGTAACTTCTGTTTGATAGTATCCATTTGGAAGTTGAGTAATTCTCCAGTTGGACTTGTTAGATAAGTGTTCCCATTGTGTTTTGGTTTTCTCGTCTATCTTGGTAGGGTCGCTAGACCAAGTGCTAGTCTTGTAATACAAGTACGTCATGTTTAATTGGTTTTGGTTATTAACTTCTTTCACCGTGCTTCCACACGTTTCTATTATTTTTGGTGCTCATCTTTACAACTGATCCATCGGCCTTGTGGTGTAAGTCATACTCTGATGACTGACCTATTCTTTGGTTTTCTGCTTTACGCTTCTTACGCTTTGGTGTTTTAGCCGCAGCAATATCTCTACGCTTTTTAGCAGCCGCCGCTTTAGGCGATAGTGTTTGTTTTAGTTTAATTGGTGAACCCATACAAAGATTATCACATAGTAGATAAAATACTTAAAAGTGTGACACTTGCCTGTTACTATATAACCTTAATAGGCTCTTGTCACTATTTTTTAGCATTGCAAATATAGAAGTGTTGTGTTGCCCCTACTCTACCAACAAGCCGGCCCATTTGCAAAATCGTTTCGTTTAGCCCAGGCCCCCGCCGTTTCACATAACACATTTACAATTTTTTACGTTTTTGTTTTTACAATTACAATTTACAATTTTCACATAATGTATAGCATTTTTTACAAACTAGTTACGAAATACAATGGATAATAATAATGTAAATAAACTATAAACAATTTAAACAATTAACTATGTCAACATTAACTACTAAAAGATTTGTAATACGTAAATCACTAATCGGTAACAATACAATCATTACATTCACTACTAAGAAAGGTACATTTGAATATGATCACGATGCGGTGTATTCAATCAATCAAGAAAAGTTAGAATCAATGGAATGTTTCCAGAAATATGGTAACTACACTAACAGTAACAACTTACCTACCTGGGCACGACTGTCTAAGTAATACTGATGAGATCTATGTAGATTGTGTAAATAAGTCGAAAGATCGCTCCACGTGGTGAACAACGTAAATCGTGGTACAATTACAAATAAAGTAATACTGACGAGACTTCAATAGTCGAAACTACTTCGGTAGTCTATTACAAAACAATACTATTATGGAAATTATACACGATGTTACTATACTAATTATACTTGGAATTACACTACAATTTATTGAGAAATGTATTGTACACTCAGAGAAGTGATGG
>Ga0209535_1000108_pt1 | contig 50482 bp, 48 predicted proteins | sample LinPmetageLP28_FD_184041 | JGI IMG/M metagenome (GOLD analysis project Ga0209535, IMG submission 184041) | Marine viral communities from the Pacific Ocean - LP-28 (SPAdes) (version 2) | ecosystem: Environmental > Aquatic > Marine > Oceanic | place: Pacific Ocean | collected 2009-08-22 | reverse complement strand
TGGTAAACCACCTTTCATCTTACCTAATGTTTGATTTATGAAAGAAGAACAATTAGTTCTATTTTCTTTGCAATAATATCTCAACCATTCCATAACATCTTCGTCTAATGTAAAGTTATATCTTTTTTTCATATTTGTACTCACTTTATACACACCTTATATATATAAATAAGTATCATTATTTTAAATTTTAATATTTATATAGGACTACTTTTATAACGAGGTACACACTTAAATGGCAATCTTAAAGAGAATCAACAAATATCAAGGTTTAAAGGATATAGATATACTTGTCGAAGAGACTGGGTTAACTTCCCAATACTTTCAAGTTTATGACTTTCCAGACCAAGTACCACAAGGTAAATCATCATTCTTAGTTGCAGGCTCACCATTCTTAGCAGATAATGTAGAACTTAAAGTTGAGATATTAGATGCTGGTGGTAACACCATATATACTGAAGCAATAACTGATTATCTTGAGGGTGGTGCACGTCGTGTATCAATAGAGGTATATGATGATGTTGTACCTGGTGATGGGTTTATGTATATAGTTGGTGAACTTAAATCTAACTATAAAACTATATCAGCATTAAATAATAATAATGATGATATAACAGGTCCACCATTTACTCCAGCCGATATTGCACAGATGGGTGGTAATGATGTACCAGAAGAATTTCAAGGTGTTTATAATGTACGATATGCAAGACCAGTATTTATTAATGCTGCGTTACCTAACTCACAACCAATTTTCTTTTATCAACAACCACGAGTAAATGTTACTGAAGTTGTAAAACCTTTTATAGAACAATTAGCACCAAGTGGTTCAATAGTATTAAGTGGTAGTGTAGAAGCTAATCCCGCACCTGATTTAGCACCATTACCAGCACCAATAGACCCACCAGCAGGATTTCCATTTAATGCATCAGCAGAGGGATTGGGTAAGATTGGTCAGATAAACGAAATATTTAAATCAAGTAAAAAAGCAAAAGCTAATCCATTTAGAAATTCTGGTTTTAGGTCAAGGGGAAGATTGGTAAGAAGGTCATCACCTGAACAAGATAGATTCTCAATGAGGATACACGAACTTGAAGAATCAAATGAAACCACAAAGGATAAAGCATCAAGTGCATTAGTAGGTGCAACTCTTAAAATTAAATCACCAAAGATTGATGTAGTTAAATTTCCTGCAGCAGATTTTATTATACCCGAAGTATTTGAAACAAGTGTTAAAAAAGTTTTAAATGAACAAACAATTGTACCAGTAGATGATTTTTTAATTACACGAAAAGATACATTAGAAAAGATACCAGTACCAATTATAGCAGATGAAGTAAGTGGTGCAGGACAATCTGAAGTTACGATGTCTTATACACCTTTTCCACAACAATCACTTAGTGCAACACACAATCGTTCTTTTGCAGATATAACAGTCGCAAACCTAAGAACTTTTAGTGGTGATGTTTATAAAACAAAAATTTATGGTAAGAGTCAAGGTTCACTTGGAGATTTTGAATTACTACACGAGGGTACAATTGAATCACCACAAACACTAATAGACCCATTTAGTGCAGATGGATTTTTAAATATTGGTTATTTCCACACACAGAGTATCGTAGATAGTTATTGGATACTCGATGGTGGTACTGCTATAAGAGATGATAGTAAAATAATAGATGGTATTCAGATTAGTGGTTCTAATTATGGTGTAAAGGATTCGGTTGAGTTTTCAACATCAGGTAGTTTTTCATTAGAAAAGGGTGTACCTTATTCTATTACATTTAATGCACATTATTTCAAAGAGGATAAAGTAAACTCAGATGGTAGTGTAGGAAAAGATTTTGAGTTAGATGTATTGATAGATGAAGCAGCATTAATAGGTGGTTCGTTAGATGGTAAATACCAATCAGTTGGTAAAATAGATTTAGATGGGTTAACTGAACTTGAGGGTTCAATACCAGGTATCTATACAACATTTTTAACACCAAGTGATGTTGGACCAACTCTTAAATTAAAATTTAAATTAAATTCAGGTAGGGCAATTATAAATGATGTAGTTGTACGACCACATAGTGAAACAAACTTTAATCCTGATTTCTTTAGGGTGGTATTACCAATGCCTTATCCATTACCTAAACAACCAGATTTATATGATTTCTTAGTAGAGTTCTATGATGTAAATAATAATATTGCAGAAACATTTACGATAGGACAAAATATAGAATTTACAGGTGCACCATTAAATATTGATGGTGAGGATAACTTACTTAGTGGTTCGTTGTTTATTGGTTCTGCACAAGGTAGTGGTTTTGAAATGGCGGGTGTATCATCTGCGTTTCTAAGGTCTATTGGGTATAATGGATTTGATAAAACAATTGCAGAAAACAAGGGTGGATTTTTAATCTTTAGTGGTTCTATCGGAGATAGATTAACTGCGAGTGAAGCGTATGAGGGTGTTGGAATAGAAATTGTAGATGCCCATACTTCACAAGATAGATATTTAAAATTTAGAACAAATCCAAGTACATTTGAAGTTGTTACCGACCAGTTCTTTTTTGGACAAGCTGGTAATTCTTTTGTTAGTGGTGCAAATGGTAACATAGAAATATTTTCATCAGGTACTACAACATTAAGTGGTAGTAATGTAGATATACTAACACCAAATTTTTATCTTGGTGGGGATAGTAATTACATAAGTGGTAGTGGTGGTAATATAGAAATATTTAATACTGGAACAACAACATTAAGTGGTAGTGCAGTATTAATTGAAACACCAACATTTTTTATGGGTGGACAAAGTGCATTTGTAAGTGGTAGTGGTGGTAATGTAGAAATAAGTTCAAGTAACTTTCATTTAACACCTGAGGGTAGTGTAACTATGAGTGGTGATATTACTGCTAATGCTGGTTTCATCGGTGATTGGAAAATTGTAGATGGAAAAATAAGTGGTAGTAACATTACATTAGATGCCGATAACTCTACAATATTTAAAACAGACCAAGGACCTGGTACAGATAGTGGAGAATCCTTTGCACAATTAAAGGATGAGTATTATTTAGATTTTACACCAGAAGAGGAAAATCCTGATAATTTTTATGTAAAATTTGGTCCAAACTTTTCGGTAGATAAAGATGGTGTACTATTTGCAAGTGGTGCTAGGTTTGAAGGTAGTATTACAGCATCACAAGGTTTGATTGGTGGATTCACTACAGATAGTAGTTCTTTTCATAGTGCACATATATTCATAAGTGGTTCACCTGCAGTTGGTGGAGCACCAAACGATAGACATATGTTTATCTCATCTTCAAACTTCAATGTAAAAGAAGATGGTAGTATTACAGGTTCAAGTGCAAGATTTGATGGTAACACGGATATAAGTGGAACAACCACAATCGGTGGGAACTTGACTGTAGATGGAACTGGTACGATTGCATCATTTGGATTAACACAAACAGCAATCTCAAGTTCTAATAATAATTTAATTTTAAAATCAACGGGTGAGATAACCGCATCAGCAGCAAAAATTTCTGGTGATAGTGTTGATATAGATGTTTCACAATTTGAATTGGATGCAACTGATGTAGCAATATCATCACAACACGCATCAATGAGTTTAGGACACGATGCAGATATAAATGGTGGTATAAGATTAGTTGGAACTAATGGTGGTACTATTGCAATGGGAGATACCTTACCAGAAAATTTAACTTCTGATGGAATTTTTATGAGTGGTAGTGGAGATTTTAATCTTCAAGGTAATTCAGCAAATTTTGTTAGGAGAGTAGGAACTGCATTAACTATAAAAGCTGGAACATTTGATTTAGATGCCACTACATTAATTTTAGATAGTAGTGGAGATGGTGGAACTGGAGTTATACGATTAGGTGGAAGTGGTGGACCAAACTCACCAACAAGTACAACCGCAGGAATCTATATGGATGGTGGTGGTGCATTAAATGTAGTTGGAAACTCTACAAACTTTTTACGAACAGATGCTGGTTCATTAACAATCAACACCGATACCTTAGATTTAAAAACAAGTACATTAAGAGTATCATCATCAAATGGTGGAGTGATTGCTTTAGGTGAAACCATACCACAAAAACTTGAAGCAGCTGGATTATTTTTAAGTGGTAGTGGACAATTTAGTTTTTACTCATCATCAAGGGGACACATAGTATTTGATGGTACAGATTTTAAAATAGCATCAGAAAATTTAACAATTGATACATCAACACTTGATATCAATACTGCAGGTGGTGGTAATATCGCACTTGGTAGTGGTTCACCATCATTAACTGCAGCAGGTATATTCTTGAGTGGTAGTGGTGATTTCAATTTTATGAAAGATGCCAATAACTTTATACGACAAAGTGGTGGTACATTCCAAATAAAAGCTGATACATTTGATTTAGCAACTTCAACATTAATAATTGATTCAGCAGCAAATAGTGGAAAAATTGCATTAGGTGCAACACCAAATACAAGTGTTGGTGGAACTAACAAGGGTATTTATATGGATGGTACTGGTGATTTTCTTGTAAGGGGAGATTCCAATAACTTCTTTAAATTTGATGCTAGTGGTAATTCAGTACAATTAAAATCTGATACATTCGATTTACAAACCACAACATTTTCGGCATCATCTGCTGGTACTGGTAAGATTTCACTTGGTCAAACACCACCTACAAGATATGATAGTGGTAATGGTATATTCTTTGATGGGGATGCTAACTTCTTAATTGGTAGTGCAAGTGGAGATAAGATACAATTTACCGATGGTGATTTTGTAGTTCAAGTTGGTTCATTAGAATTAGATGCAAGTAATATTGAGATTAGTTCAACCAACGCATCTATGTCATTGGGAGAGGGTAACATAATACTCGATGGTGCTAACAATAAAATTAATGTTGGTAAAACTTCTAATAAAAAAGTTGAGATTGTTGGTTCATCTACACAAGGATATATTGCAACAGGTAAATCATCTGCAACAGATGATACTGCAGGATTTTGGTTAGCAAATAACAATACAGACCCAGAATTTGTAGTTGGTAATGCAAATGATAAAATTTCTTTTAATGGTGGAACTTTAGATATTAGTTCAAAAAATTTAGAAGTATCTGCTTCAACATTACAATTATCTACATCAAATGTTTCTATGAGTTTAGGACATTCAAATGATGACCCATATGGTACATTGATAATGAAAGGTGGTAGTACACCAACATTTGCAATGGGTAGAGGTGCAGTTAGTATGAGTTTAAATTCTGGTAGTGGTATCTTCTTTGATGGAGATGGTAACTTCAGAATGGGTGATGATGATGGTAGTTTATCAATGCAGAATGGTAACTTTAGTATTACAGGTTCTGATGTTGATATTAATGTAACTGATTTAAATATTACTTCGACTGGATTTAGATTATCATCCACAAATGCTTCGATGTCATTAGGTACAAATGACCAATTATTTATGCATGCAAATAGTACAAGTCCATTCCTTAGTATTGGACAATCTACAAAAGGTTTTGAACAGACAGGAACTTTCTTAGGATTTGTAAATTCAGTATCAAGACCACGAGTTTCTTTTGTGGGAACTGCTGGACATTTTAAATTTGATACTGGTGTAGATATACAAACAAATACCTTTGAAATGGATGCTAATACTGGTGATTTACAAATATCAAGTGCTCACAAATCAATGTCATTGGGAGACCAATCTATTGTACTTAATGGAGCAGAGAAAAAAATAACAATCGGTACTGGTAATAAGATTAGTATTGTAGGTGGAGCAACAGATAACTTTATTACTATGGGTAGTAAAACTGGTATGGATGGTACTCAAGGTAGTGGTACTGCAGGTATCATTATCGGAATGGATGGAAGTAACCCACAAGCAGAATTTGTAAAGAGTGCAACAGAATACTTTATTTATGATAATGGTATAGATATGAAAACACTTAACTTTGAGTTAAGTGCAAATAGTGGTAATTTACAAATTTCATCAGCAGATAAAGCAATCAGATTAAGTTCTGGTTCAAGTGGACAAGTTACAATACAAGGTGATGGTACAGATGGATTTATCTCTATGGGTAGTAAAGGTAGTTTTGCTAATGAGGGGAGTGGTACTGCTGGTATTATTATCGGTATGGATGGTACTAATCCACAAGCAGAGTTTGTTAAAAACTCTACAAATTATTTTATATTCGATGATGGTATTGATATCAAAACGGATACTTTTAAATTAGATACTACACGATTAGATATAGATTCATCCACAAGTAGAGTTCAAGTTTTTGATAGTGAGGGTGATGAGGTTTTACGATTAGGAGAGATATCAGATAGTGCATCAGATTTATATGGATTAAAAGTTTATGATGGAGCAGGAACAGGTTCTACCGATACATTAGTAAAACTTGGTGGAGAGGGTAATGAAATAGCTGGTTGGACTATCACGAATGATAGATTATCTGGTGGTAATATGATTATCCGACAAGATGGTACGATTGAATCTGCAGGATTTGCAAGTGATGTTGCAGGTAGTGGATTTAGATTAACTGCCGCACAAGGTGGATTCTTAGAAGTAGAGAATGCTAAGATTCGTGGAACATTGGCAACTGCAGTATTTGAGAAAGAATCTGTCAACGCGGTTGGTGGACAATTATATGTAGCAAATTCTACAGTCTTAACATCAAGTGCATTTGCTGTAAATGCGATACACACAGCAGCACAAGAAACAATGTCAGTTGCAAATGTAACTGGTTTCTCATCAGGTGAAATTTTATCATTAAAGAAAGTATCGAGTACAGGTTTTGCAACAGAGTATGTAAAGGTATATAGTGCTTCACGAAATGATTCAACAAGTGATGTTAATTTTGCGGGTAACTTATTTGTTACTCGTTCATTTGGACAAGGACTTGCGGGAGATAGTGGTTCATTAGGAGAATCACCAGCAGTTTCACAATCATATAGTGGTTCACAAGTAATCGTATCGACTGGTAAACTTAACACAGGTTATATCAGATTAAATGCAAATCCAAACGATGAAACCACACCTTATATGGATATCGTTGAGAGAACGGGTAGTGGAATATATGATGTAGAATTAAAAGCTCGTTTAGGAGATTTAAGTGGATTAAGTAGTGGATTATTATTCGGTGAAACAAGTCCAGGCTTTGGATTGTTTACAGAAAATGTATTCTTAAAAGGAGCAATCACTGCAACTACTGGTTCTATTACTGGTCAGTTATTTGTAAACACAAGTGATTCAGAAAGATTAATTTTAGGTGTTGATATAAGTGGTACTAATGATGGGTTACATATAAATGATAATAACTATTGGTACACGACTGGTGCTTGGAAAGTTGGTGGAAGTACTTATAATATTAGTAACGATTCAAGTGGAAATTTATCCTTAAATCCAAAATCACTTGATATAAATGTAGGTACAGATTTTGAATTATCATCAACACACAAATCTATGTCATTTGCAGATGGTGATTTATTATTAAAGAAAGATGGAAGTGATGCAGTAATCCAAGTTGGTGGAACTACAAGTAAACAAATTACAATTAAGGGTAGTAATACTCAAGGATATATCGCAAGTGGTAAAACATCTGCTGCTTCATTAACAGAGGGATTTTGGATTGCTAATAACAATACGGATGCGGAGTTCCATATTGGTGATGGTACAAGTGCAATTAAATTTGATGATAATCAATTACATATAACTTCTTCAAAATTTGAACTTGATGCGGGTGAAGGTGATTTACAAATTTCTTCACTACACAAATCAATGAGTCTTGGAGATGGTTCTTTTGAAGTTATCGGTGACCAATCTAACAATCTAACAAAATTAAAAGTTGGACAACACACGATACAAAACATTCAAATGACTGGTAGTTCAAATGCTGGTATAATGAAAAGTGGTAAGAAAGGAATCAATGATTTAAATGCTGGATTCTATATGTCAAATGAGGCAGGTACTGCTAAATTTCATGTCGGTGATGGTACAAGTGCATTAAAGTTTGATGGAAGTAATCTACATATAACCGCATCACAAGCTAATTTAAGTGGTGATGGTGTAACGATTGATGTAAACACATTCGAATTAGAAGCAGCAAATGTAGAGATATCATCTGGTGAAGCTTCAATGAGTGTTGGTTATGATGATAGTCTTGCAGGTGGTATAAACATTGTAGGTGGAGCAACATCTACTATTGGATTTGGAACTAAGGCATCACCAAGAATGAAATTATCAAGTACCGCAACTGATTCATTTTTACAAATTGGTTCACCAACATTTGCAAACCCCGCACAAGAGGGTATATTAATTGGTAGTGATGGTGGAAATGCTGAATTACATTTATACAAAGATGCAAATAATTACTTTAAATATGATGCAGGTGCAACACCAGCATTTGATTTAAAAACCACATCATTAGAAATAGCAACTGCTGGATTATCAATATCTGGTAGAAGTAGTACTGCTGCAACTAACACAATATCGTTAGGTACAATCACAAGTGATAGTGATACAAGTGGTGCAGGTGTATTTATGGATGGTGGTGGACACTTCAGAGTATTCGGAGATGCGAATAACTTTATGATTGTTGATGGTGGTTCACTACAAATCAAATCAGATAATATAGATATGAAATCGACTGTATTCTCATTGGATGCTAATAGTGGAGATTTACAATTATCAAGTACACAGAAATCCGCATCGTTTGCAAATGGTAAAATTGTCATTGAGGGTTCAAGTACAAATGGTAGTTTACAAATCGGTGGAGTATCAAGTGTTACAGATACAGGTGGAAGTAACAAAGGATTTTATGCAGAGGGTGATGGAGATTTCATTGCTAAAGCAGGAGCAAACGAATATGTAAAATTTGATAGTGGTAAACTTGGAATAAAAGCAAGTGATTTAAGTATCTTAACCACAGGTACAAATAAAATTAAAATGGAATCAAGTGCAAGTACACCAACAATCGCATTGGGTACAACACTTCCAACCGCACATAATAGTGGTGATGGTTTTTATGTAGATGGTACTGGTAAGTTATTACTTGGTAACTCAAGTGGTAATCATGTCAAGTATGATGGAAGTACTTTGACTGTTGCTGGTACGATTAATATCATTAGTGGAGATTTAGCTGGAATAGATGCATCATCAATTAGTGGTTCTGGTAATCAAACATCTGCTTCATTAGCATCAGAAACTGCAGGATTATTAGAGGGTTCATCATCAATGCAAACACAAGTTGTATTGGATTCTGCTGGTATGAGTTTAAAGAATGGTGATGCAAGTAAAACATTGGCAATTTATGGAGCAACAGCAAAAATATTTGATGGTTTAAATTCTAACACTTATGTAGAGGTTGGTGGTAAAGGAATAACACAAGTTAGTGGAAGTGTAACGGGTAGTTTATTAACCAATGGAGTGATGAGTTTATTTGGTGCTGGTAATGAGAAAGCAGTATTCAGTAGTACAGGTTCATTATTTAGAGGTGATGCACAAAACACATTCACAAGAGTGGATTCAAATGGATTAACAATTGTGGATAACGGAAGTGTACAAGGTACATTCACTAATGGTACAATTAATCTTTATGGAAACAATGGTACGGATAGAAGAGTATTAATTGATTCAAATGGATTTAAAGCTTATTATGATTCAAATAATTATGCGTTTGTAAAGAGTAGTGGTTTAGAGGTATTTAATGCTGGAGCTTCAGTAGCTGATTTTGGTGCTGATGTTAGAATTGGAAGAAGTGGTCAAGGTAGAGTAGAGATAAGTGATACTGCTATCTCAATGTATGATGGCCAAGGTACACCAAAAAAACGAGTAGCAATAGATGCCAAAGGTACACTTGCAGTTGGTGGTGGTGCATCCGCAGATGTTTCCACAACATCTACTGATAATGTGGTAAGAGTACATAGTGGTGGTGTAGGAATTTTCAAAGATTCTAACAATTATGCTTCTATGAGTTCAGCTGGTATGGAATTATTTCAAGATGGAGATTCAGTTGCATCATTTGGTAGTTCAGTTAGAATTGGAGAATCTGGTGAAGCAAGAGTTGAGATTAGTAATACTGAAGTTGCTATGTATGATGGTGCATCAGGTACACCATTAAAAAGAGTATTGATAGAAGCAGATGGAACTATAAATCTTGGTGGAGCAGCTGCTGCTGATGTTACTGGAACATCTACAACTGATGTTGTAAGAATAGACCCAGGTACTGGTATTTCAATTTTTCAAACTAATACAGCTAAAACAATCATTAATTCAAGTGGTATGAGTGTACACGCAGGAAATGCATCAACTGCAGCAGCGGTGTTTGGAACAACAATTACACTTCGTGGAAATAATAGTGATAATGATAGACTTCTTATAGATAGTAATGGTTTAGAAATGTTCGCGAACACTAAGAGTGTATTTGATTTAAATGATGATAATATGAGAATTGGTAGACAGGAAGGCCAGGGAGCTGCATGGATGGCAGTATCATCAAGTAAGACTGAAATGTTCGTATATAGTGAAGATGAAGAAGAAACATACAAAAGATTTATACTTGGAAAAGATTCTAATGATAAAACAAGTATTGCGTTGGGTGGAAAAGATGATGCAGATGTATCATTAACAAGTACAGATAAAGTTGTTAGAATAGACCCTACTGATGGTTTGTTTATCTTTGATAATTCAACTGATTTTGTAAAAATACATTCTGCTGGAATGGATATTCATTCAGGTAATGCTTCAAATCCATCAGCAAAATTTAGTGGTGATATAGAATTATTTCCAAATGGTGGAACTACAAAGTCACTTCATATAACCACACACGGAATTAATATTGGTCCAAGTGCAGTTGGTCCATCAAGTGGTGCTACACCAAATGCGGTTGTTAATAATGTCAGTATAACTTCAAATGGTGTAAGAATGTATGGAGATGCTACTACTACTTTCGCAGATATGGGTGCAAGTGGTTTAACGATTAGTAAAGCTGGAACTGATGTTGCAAACTTTGGTGCTACGGTCAGAGTTGGTGAAGATGATAATGCCAAATCTGCATTTAGAGTTGATGGAAGTGGTAATGTTACAGTCGGAACTGGAAACACAACAAACTTTCAAGTATTCGCAGATGGAACTGTCAGTTCATCAAACGCTGTATTTGCTAAAGGTAAAATTACAGATGCTACAGCGGTTGAGGGTCTTATACAAGGATTTGTTAATATGAAGTACACATCATCAAATGCATCTGGCCAAGCACACACTCAATATGATTGGTATTCATCACTTGTTAAAGACAGTGCAGGTGGTGCATATACACAATATGATAATCAATATCTAATTGATATAGGTGGTGGTTATTCTTCAACACATAGTACAAGAGCAATTGCAGTTAACTTTATGAGATTTGATGCATCTTTTTGGAATGATAAAGCAATTGGACATATTAGATTTCCAAGAACAAGTACTGATGTTCATTTTGGTAGTGCACAAGTGTTTTTCGAGGGTGGTTCAGGTGGAGCACCATACATTAATGATGCTTCTGATTTTGGTACAAATAATAAATTTGTATATAATAATTCAACACCTGCTTGGGAATCAGTTTATTTAGATAACTTCCACATTCATGTCGACGATGAAGATTTTGCAAAACCATTTTATCAATCTAATACCATCGGTGGAAATTCTTATGGTAATTCTTGGAGAATAACAAGTGGTATGAGAGTTATGTTTGTAGCAAACACTTTAGATTGGAAAGTAATGCCAAACATTCAAAAGTTTGAAGGTATTAGACCTAAATTTTATAGTGGATTAAATGTAGGAAACACCAATACAGCACACGCAACTTATGAATTATATGTTGCGGGTGATATTGGAGCAACTGGTAATGTTACAGCATATGCTGATTATGTTTGTGATGATTGTGGTTGGCATCACGCTGCAAAACCACTTGATAGTATATGTCCAAGTTGTGGTGGAACAAATGTTAACTACCACGATGATGTAGCATTATTAAAACAAATTATTGATACTACTGCAGCACATCCTACTGATATGGAGAAACAATATCAAGCATATGAAAAACTTGCAAAACTTGGGGTGATAGACATAAATATAGATAATCAAGATGATAGGTTAGGACTACGAGAAAAGGATATACAAGTTACTCATAATTTACATGCGTTAAACAATTATTTAATATCAGGTTTAGTTCAAGAACGAAAAAGAACTGAGGGATTGGAAGATAGAATTGAAAAGATGGAAACGATTATTAAAACTTTTGGTGGTGAACCAGGTAAAGGAATTGCTCACGATTTTAAAGATGGAAAGATTCAACCTTTTAATGGTGATTATTCAAAAGATGATGGTAGGGTTATTAAAATGATAAGAAATAGGGGTGTTAAGGTTTATCATAATTTTAATAAAATGAAAGAAAGATATTGGAAGTGGGGACAAAAAGACGATATAATGAAAGAAGATTACAAACAAAATAAAAATGGTAGTGTAAACACAAAAAAACAACCAAAACCAAAAATAACGGAGTTATAATATGAGTACAAAGTTTATATATGAAGCTAATATTAATTTAAATATTTTAAATGATACAATACAAGGTGGTGAAATTAATTATAAATTTCACGAAGATGTTGATGGTTGGTATTATGATGAAATGAAATGGAAAGGTGGACAATTTAAAATTGACCTTAATGTAAATAAAAATACAACAAATCTTAGACATGTATATGATTGGATAAATCTACCTTTATCACAATCAAATTGGTATAATGATTTTGCAAAAACTAATTATAATTTAGCTACTGGTTCATTTACAATTAAATCACAAGAACCAGATGATTTTAATTCAAGTCTTTTTAAAACCCACGGCGGTGCATTTCCATCAATGTCCGCATCACCATATAGTGGACGATGGGGATTTAGTTTTGGTAGTGGTTCATTTTCAGTAGTGGAGTATCCATAATGGCAAGAAGTAGTGGAGATACTTTAGGTTTAGGTGAGTTAGGATATGCAACAGGTCATAATGCAAATGTAACTACAACAACATCAATGAGTACAGTCAATGGTGGTACTGATGAAGTCTCATTAGATATGTTTGGGATAGATGCTGTTGGTTCTATAACTGTCGAAGATGCTACTCCAGATGAGGGTAGTACAATGCCAGTAACACTTGGTTTTACAAATGCTGGATTGAAATTTTTAAGTCATATAGGAAATCAAACTCGAAATTTTACTTGGGGACATACAGGTGCAAGTGGAAATGGTAGTTATGCAAGTGCAGATTATTCAGCACAATGGACTGCTCCTTCAGTAACTTCCAATACTTCCGCAACTTTAAATTGTGAACTTAATGATTCCTTTAATGCTCACGCAACTAATTATTCAGCTACAATTTCAAAAGCAGTTACCATTCAAGAAACAAGTGGAGGTGGTACTGGTGGAGGTGGTAGTTGTTTTATAGCTGGTACGGAAATATTAATGAATGATAATACTTGGAAACGAATCGAAACCATAACATTGGATGATGTTGTTAAATCAGTTCAAATTCCAACATTACCTGATTCTGATGAATATGTAGTTTATGCTACTTGGCAAGCAACTACACTTAATAATATGGTGAGTTCATCTGCAGAGGTAGTGTTGAATCAAGGAGATTATTACTATGACCATTATGAAATAATTGATTCAGAAAATAATGTTATAAAAGCAACACACGAACACCCGTTATTAATTCAAAGATATCACGATGAAGTAGATGTTGATGGTACAAGTAGAATGATTTATAGATGGGCAAGAGTTCGTGAATTATTAGCAAGTGATAAGTTAATCACATTAGATGGTACACCAATAACTATACATTCTATTAAAAAGGTTGTTGGTGAAGATATATTCTATTCATTAAATGTAGAGGTAACAGATTCATATCTTGTTAGATGGGGTGATAAAATGGTGATAGCACACAATGAAGAGGGTAAATAGTGAACGAGGTTTATGATGTTTACTATTCTACAGGTGGAGCACAATTAGTTGGTGGTGGAGCAGATGTTTGGGTTAATAATTGGATAGAAGAAGTTGCACCACACTTAGATACAAAACCAATTTTATTAATTCATAGAACAAGAAAGGGTATAGAGGAAACACCTGAACAAAAAAAAACTTTTGAAAATAGTGTAAAAGCTGGTAGAGGTGGTAATGAGGGTAGAGAGGTAGTTAAGAAAATAAAAAAGAACTACAAAGAAGTATTAAATACAGAATTAGAACATCTCTGGCAAGGAGATGACCCAAAAAAATTTAGAGAACTATTAGGTGGTGCTCGAAGAATACATATTCTACACGGATACTATGCACCACATAAATTTATAGTAGAAAATAAAGAAAAAATACATAGTAATATGATACACGTCTCAGTTAGGGATTGTTTAAAAGCCTCGATGGTGTTGGACTTAGATAGGTCATTTCACACGCTGATGGAACAAGCTTGGGAAGATGAAATATGTAAACTTGCAACACATCCAGTATGGATTGGAGCTGAGAAATCTAAGTTAGATTATCCAACAGAACACATACCAAATTATTATGAGTTTAAACATAATCTTGATGTAAGTGATAGTAATCAAATTGGATATGCTGCCAGAATGGAAACTCGTAAGTGTCCACATTTTTTAGAGGGATTGGATTCTATATTATTTACAAGTATTAGACATATTAAATGGTGGGAACAAAATGCTAATACCGATACGAGTACTTGGAAAAAGATTAGTTTTAGTTATAAATTTTTAGATAATTTTATGAAAAGAGATTGGGGTATATCACACTCTGCACATATATTTGAACCATTCGGATATAGTATATTTCAAGCAGTTGATTATGGTAAGATACCAATATTGGCACACGATTGGATACCTAAATATGATTATCCATTTAGAGCAAGTTCAGTAAAAGAATTTCACGAACACTATCATACAATATGTAAATTGTCATTACAAGAAAGAAGAGATTATGTATTTCCACTAAGAGAATACTTAAAAGAAAACTATAGTGATAAAGAAGCGTGGAGAGAAAAAATGTTAAGAATATTTAACGATTGATATTTATTACTATGAGTACAGCATCAAATCAAAACTTATCATTAGGAAAATTAGGAAGAGCCGTAAGTGGTTCTCGTTCTAATTATACAACGCAGACTTCATTAGGTCAAACAGCAGGAACGAACGCCACAAATACAAATATTAAAATCTCAGATTTTTCTATCAGTTCAGTTGATAGTTTGACTGGATATGCGTTTTTATGGGAACAAACTTCGGAAGATTATTTACTAACATTTTCTAATAGAGGAACACGATTTGATACTAAGATAGCAAAGGTTGCTGGTAATTTTACTTGGAGTATAAACGCAGCAGGAGCAGCAATTACAAACAACGGAGCAACTGGTTCGGTAGCAGCAGCTGCAATATCAAATGCAAATACTGGTACGGGTGATGATAGTGATTTCTTTGCAGCAGGAACAAATAATCTTAGTAGAACATTAAGTGTAAAGTTTCACGAAGATGGGCAATCAGATGGATTCAATGACCACGCAACAAATTATAATACTGCGAGAACAAAAGCAATTACTATTGTGGATTCATATGGTGGTAGTAATCCAAGTTGTTTATTAGAGGGAACACCTATTGATATGGCAGATGGTACTACTAAAAAAGTAGAGGATTTAATTGTAGGTGATTGGGTTATGTCAATGAATATGCCTGGTCAGTTAGATGAGGATAATGAAGATTGGAGAAGTTGTAGATTTCCTGATGAGAAAACGGAAGTATTCACACAACATTCAGCAAGTGTACAAGATATTAACTTTGATTATGTACAGAACTATTGGAACATAAACAATGGTGAAGAAAGAATTACAGGTGACCACGAGATGTTATACAAACCAGTAGGAGAAGATGTTTGGATGTGGAACTTAGTTCCAAATATGTTAGTGGGTGGTTATTTGATGGATAAGAATGGAAATGAAGTTCTAATAACACAATTAGAAAATGTTGTAAGTGAAGAGGGATTTGAGGTCGTACAAATTGATGTAGAACCATTAGATGTATATTTTGGTCAAACATTTTTAGTACATAATAAAGGAAGTGATGACGACCCATTTGCGTAAATAAAAATTTTAAGGTTTTATGAAAAATTCAATATTAAATTATGAATATATAAGGGAGTTTATTACAACGAATGATGGGGAAGAAGTTCCGTATCGTTGGTCGCATGGTGCAACTGATGAACATCTTGGTGATGGGTTAATAATCTACACATTAATTAATTTTTTTAAATTAAAAACATTAGTTTGTTTAGGAAGTGGTGGTGGATATATACCACGAGTTATGACACAAGCAAGATATGATTTATCACAAGAGGGATTTTATAAAGAAGTAAGTATGGAGTGGGGAGATAATGGAAGTACTTATATAGTAGATGCGTGTAATGGTTTTAATGGTGAGGTAGATTGGTCAGAAGAGGATAGTTTCTTTCGTACTACATTTCATCCAAAATTTATAAAAGAAACTACAGAAGAAGCATATTACAATTATTTTGTAAAACAAGATATAAAAATAGATTTATTACATATAGATGCAAATCATACTTTGGATGGGGTAAAATTAGATTTTGATTTATATTCAAAAATTATGAACAAAGGTGGTATTATTACAATACACGATACAGATAAAGATTACATAGATAATCTTGTAGAATTAGATGGACATAAAAATGATGATTTATCAGGTCCAAGTCAATTTATCAAAACAATAGACAAAAGAAAATTTGAAGTTATAAACTTTTTTAATCACGAAAATATAAAAGATAAACCAAGTTCGACAGGACTTACAATCGTGAGAAAAAAATGAACAATAGATTTTGTAGACAACCTTGGTCTTTTGTAGAGGTTCATCAAAACGGAGATATATGGAATTGTTGTCCAAGTTGGGTTACAAAACCAATGGGTAATATATTAGAACAATCTTGGGAAGAGGTTTGGAATGGAAAGATAGCACAAGAATACAGACAAAGTATGATTGATTCTACTTTTGATAATTGTATAGGAAAAAATTGTCCACATCTACTGAGTAAAACTTTAACAAAAGAATCACCAGTATTTGAAAAAGATGATTTAAATTTATTATGGAAAAAATTACAAGTTAAAGATACTACTGGTCCATTGGTTGTTAATTTTTGTTATGATAGAAGTTGTAATTTAAGTTGCCCAAGTTGTAGAGATGATATAATTATGAACTCACCAAAATCTGATGAATATAAAAACATAGAAAAGATTCATAAAATAACCATAGATGAAATAATTAAAGATGCATACAGATTATATATTACTGGTACAGGTGACCCATTTGCAAGTCCATTTTTTAGAAACTTCTTACAAACATTTGATAAATCAAAATATAAAAATATAGGTATGATACACCTACACACAAACGCAACTCTTTGGACAGAACAAATGTGGGAATCTATGAGTAATGTTCACGATTTAGTAAAATCAATTGAGATATCAATTGATGCTGGAACAAAAGAAACTTATGAAAAAGTAAGAAGAAATGGAGATTGGGATATGTTGATGAAGAATTTAGAATACATCAACACAATTAAAACATTAGAAAATGTAAAATTAAGTTTTGTCATACAAGAGGATAATTATCAAGAATTAGAATTTATGGAAAATTTAAAACATAAACTAAATAATATACCAAGAGTTATAACACATTATTATAAATTACTTGATTGGGGTGTTATGAAAAACTATGAAGAAAAAGCAGTTTGGAAATCAACACATAAAAACTTTACTGAATTTAAATCTATTTGGAAAGATTTTAAAAAAACTATAAATACAGAAAATACAACACATAATTTGTTAGGAGTTAAATGAAACCAAGAGAAAACTTAGTGACAGTTTGCGGACACAATACTACAATGTTACACCATATGTTACGACATTATCAATACAATGTCAAGGAAATTTTTGTAGTTTTATACGCACACCATAAAGATGACCCGGTCATTGAAGAGGGAAAACAGATATTAGAAAAATTTAATTTAAAACCACATAAAATTGCAATAGAAGAAGCATTTAATTGGGAAAGGGTTACAGAGTTATATAATGAAACCACATCATTAAAACCAGATGAGTGGTGGATAGTATCGGATGATGATGAATTACAATTATATTCTAAACCAACATATCAAATTATTGATGAGTGTGAAGATAATGGTTGGGAATTTGTAACGGGTGGATTTCTCGATAGGATTGGTGAGAATGGTGAGTTTCCTAAGATTACAGAGGATTGTGATATATGGAAAGAAATGCCAAATGCTGGATTTTTTAGATATCCATTAAGTAAAGCAGAAGCAAATAAGGTTACATTATTAAAAGGTAAACATAATGTAGTTCCAGGTCAACACTTTATACAATTTGATGATGGTAGTACATCTTGGGGTAGTGAACATCCATTAAGATATCCAACAGAAAAAAATTTTACACAAGTTCATCACTTTAAATGGGATTATTCAGTATTACAACGATTGAAACAAGTAAGTACATCTACTGCAAACGAATCTTTTGCAAACGAGTATAAGATTATGTTAGATGCAATTGTAGATAGAGATTACAATCTTGATTTGAATAATAGAGAATTTATGTTTGAACGGGTAGAAAAACAAAATTATAATCATTATAGAAAATGGAAATCATTAACTGAAAAAATATTGAATATTTCGGGTTTATGATTATATTTATATATAAGTTATAACAATTTAATTAAACTAAACTCAATGAGGTTATTATATGGCTAGTACAGCGAAAACAAATGAACAAATCATTTTAGAAGAACGCAAAGTAAAAGCATTAGAAAAAATTGCTAATGTTTTAGATGCTCTAACTATTTGGTTTGAAGATGTGGATAAGGCAGAATGGAGTGAACGACTCCAATGGTACTTATTCGAATTTCACAACAAGATAGTTGGTACAGAAAATAAAGAAGAAAAGAAGTAAATGAAACTTGGAGTTATCGTCCCTTATCGTGGACGACCAACTCATCTTAGAAAATTCAAAGAAACTATAACAAGTTATCTTGATAAATCTAATATTTCATATCATTTAATAGTTGTTGAACAATATGATACTTTACCATTTAATCGTGGTAAGTTATTAAATGTTGGTTTTCAACAAGCATTAAAGAAAAGATGTGATTATGTTGTCTTTCACGATGTTGATATGCTACCAGTTAGTGTTGATTATTCTTATTCTGAAGTTCCAATTCATTTAGCAACCAAGTTTACAGGTTCTGCACAACAAGAGGTATTTGACACTTACTTTGGTGGTGTTACAATATTTCCTATTGATGCATTTAAGAAAGTAAATGGTTACTCAAATGAATTTTGGGGTTGGGGTTTTGAGGATGATGATTTACTTCTACGCCTAACCGAACAAAATATAGGTACTGATTTTGATGTATATAAAACAGAAAAGGAATTTAGTTCTGGTTTATATTTACACGGCGAGGAAAGTTATCTACAATGTTTTAATACTATAGATTTGGAAGAAAGTTTTACAATAAGTTGTACTTTTAAACCAGATGATATTATAGTAGATTATAGATATGCACACGATGAGTATTGTGTATTTAGTATTCCAGGTTGGGATACTACAATAGGATACAATTCATTTAATAGATATAAATTTGAAACTTGGGATACTGCTAAAGAATGTTATTCAATAACTTCAAAGCACTCACCACCTAAACTAACAAGAATTACTATTACTTATGATAGGCATAATAGATGGATGATTATGTATCAAGATGGTAAAGAAGTTGATAGAAAAAATCTTAAACGAAAAATATATAATCCAAATACACAATTCTTTTATCTTGGTACTGGTGTTCCAAAACGAGAAGGTCAAATAAAAAGTTTTAGAGGATTGATAAAAGATTTTTGTTATTGGAATACACCATTAGCTGGTAATGAAATACACGAGATTCATAATAATTATGGTATAAATTATTTAGCATCACAAGGACAATATAGTTCTGCAGATAATTTAAAAATATGTTATGATATGAAAAATATAGTTCTTGACCACGAATATGATTATTCACACGGAAAGGTTATAGATTTAGCAAATCCTACAGAACAGAGAATGTATGCAAAAACATTTGAATGTATTCCTAAATCAGAAATGGAAATAGAAAATAAAAAAATTGTAAAACCATATCGAAGAGATTGTACATTTAAATTATTAAAACACACAACAGAGGGATTTAAGGATGGTAATTGGAAAACTAAATCTACTCGTTTAAATCAACATAGATATTATGATAGTGTTGCAAATAATGAAACTAATTTAGAAACCGATGGGTTAACTACATTACACTTTGAAGAAGTAAATGAAAAGACAACAAGGAACATTACAGAATTAAAGGTTACTTTATGAAGTTAGGTATTTGTATTCCATATAGAGATACGGGTGACGGAGTAAGAAAAAAACATTTAGATACATTAGTTCCATACTTAGAAGAGTTTTTTGGTGAACGAAATATTGATTTTAGAATTTATGTAGGACACCAAGTAGATGATAAACAATTTAATAGAAGTGGTACAAAAAATGTAGCATTTCTTGCAGCTAAAGAAGATGGTTGTGATTATGTAGCGTTTCACGATGTGGATATGTTACCAACAGAAGATGTTGATTATTCATATCCAGGCGATACACCAAAACAAATTGCTGCATACCTATCACAATGGGATTATACTTTACGAGATGTAGAATACTTTGGTGGGGTAGTGTTGTTCACGATAGAACAATTTGAAGCAGTTAATGGATACCATACTAACTATTGGGGTTGGGGTATGGAAGATGATGATTTATTTTGGAGATGTTATTTAAAGGGATATTATAAACCAGAATTAATTCCAGGACCTGGTCATAAAAAAGTTTTACAATTTGATGGGTTCACTACATATATTGAAGTACAACCAAGTACTACTTTAAATGAAGTACCAGAAAAATCCTTTAATATAGAGATGATGGTAAAGGGTGAGGTTAAATCAGATGAAGAAGAATATCTAATAGGAAATGATAATTCAAAATATATAAAGTATCCAATATTATGTAAACAAGGTTGGGATTTTGATATTGCGTATAATAATTCACGAGCATTCTCAACATCACTATGGACATGGAAAAATGAACATATGTATAGTTGGGTAAAAAGATATTCTGGTTTGTGGAGTAAGGTATCCTTAGATGTTAATGTACGACAGGGTTACAGAAAGTTATATATTAATGATGTACAATATGATGAGAAGTTTGGAATACAACAAACAGAACAAAAAATTAATGATAGGTTAAAACGATATCCACCACGACCATTTTACATTGGTAGAAATGCACCAAACTCGTGGGGAAGTATTAGAAATTTTTTTAAAGGTGAAATGGCATATATAAAAATTTATAATCATCAAAATAAATTAATTCTACATTATGATTTTGATAAATCATATAAAGGAAATAAAATATTAGATTTGAGTGGTTGTGGAAATCACGGAAAGTTATTTTTGTATGAGGGAAAAGTTAAGAAAGCAGATATATCAGAATTAATGAATACACTTGTACCAGATAGAAGATATGGAACGATGGAGTGTATGCCCCACGAAGATGAGGGAATTGTAGATAATAAATTTAGTGGTGATATAAAAGCAACCGCAAGAAATGAAATGATATATAGAAAGCATATGCAAAAGGGTGAGATAGATGTTGATAAAGATGAATATGGATTACACCAAATGAAATGTGAAATAGTTAATAAAGATGATATTTATAATAGACATCAAATAGTGAATGTGAGGTTTTAATGTCAGGATACGACGACCAAGTAGCTGAAAATCCAGTTTTTCAAGCAACAAAAGATAAATTAGATAAAGTAGGGTGTGGAATGTGTTTAGCAAAATGGACACAAGTAACTCTACAATTACAAACAGGACACAACCATTCCTGTCACCACCCAAAAACGCATAAAATTAATAAAGCAGAGATTGCAAGAAATCCATCTGCACTACATAATACAAGTTATAAAAAGAAACAACGAAAAACAATGTTAGAGGGTGGACGACCAGCAGAGTGTGATTATTGTTGGAATGTAGAAGATAACTCGGATAGATTTTCTGATAGGGTTTTTAAATCAGGTGAGTATTGGAGTTTACCACACTTTGATGAAATTGCAGCATCTGATTGGAGAGCAGATTATAATCCAAGATATGTAGAGGTTGCATTTTCTAATGCTTGTAACTTTAAATGTAGTTATTGTGGACCAGCATATTCTACTACTTGGATGGAAGAAGTAGAACGATATGGTGGATATCCAACGAGTGATGGATTTAATGACCCACAAGGTATGATTGCAGAAGATAAAGTTCCAATTCCACAGAGAGAGGATAATCCATATACAAAAGCATTTTGGAAATGGTGGCCAGATTTATATCACGATTTACATACTTTTAGAATTACGGGTGGAGAACCATTATTATCAAAAGATACTTGGAGAGTATTAGATTATATAATTGAACAAGAAAACCCTAATGATAATTTACAATTTGCAGTAAATAGTAATTTAGGTGCACCAGATGTTTTAATTGATAAATTTATTGAAAAGATACAACGAATAGAAGATGAAGAAAGAGTTGGAGAATTTATTATTTTCACATCAGTTGACACTTGGGGTAAACAAGCAGAGTATATTCGTGATGGATTAGAGTTTAATAGATTTTGGGATAATGTTAATAAAATATTAGAAAAATGTAATCGTGTAAATATGACTATTATGTCTACATACAATTCACTATCAGTGCCAAATTATGATAAGTTAATATATGAGATATATGATTTAAAAACAAAGTATGGTTCAGAGGATAGATATTGGAACTCTGCAGTATTTTTAGATTCGAGTTATTTGAGGTATCCAAGACATCAAGCAGTACAAGTATTACCAAATGAATTTGCTAAAAACATATATAGACAAACACAATTAACCGAGTTTATGTCAACACCAAATTTTGAAACAAGATTGATTGGGTATTCTGATATTGAAGTTCAAAAATTAAAACGAATATATGATTGGCATTTATCTCGAAATTATGATGACCCAAAAATTATAGAAGATAGAAGAAACTTCTATAGATTTTTTAGTGAACACGATAAGAGAAGAAATACAAACTTTATAGAAACATTTCCTGAACTTGCAAGTTTTTATGAAGATTGTGAGAGGTTAGTTAAAAAATGAAATTAAAGATAGTAGAAACACAGCCTTGGTATATACTACCAACACAGAGATATGATTTAACAACAAGACCTCCAAGTAAATCTATGCAAGGAGATTATACTTTCTTTTGTAGTTTTAAAGTTAATAAAACAATAAAAACCACAACACCTTGTTCTATAATGATGAGACCTGGAATGCATCACGGATTATGTTATGCACAAGACCCAGAAGCAATAAATTGGGAATATTGGTATAAAGATGAATTAGGTGAAAATAAATTTGGATTTCTATCAGTTAATTTATCACAATATCATCCACAACATAAATTAGAAAATACTTGGTTTTGTGTTGTTAGACATGTCACTGCGGATAAAGCATTTACACTTCACATATATGATGAGGATGGTAAACAAACAACAATGAAATCTGAATATAGTGGTGAGTTAATAAATTATTCAGGTACACCATATAATTTTGGATGTGGTAATTACTTTAAACAAGTTGATGATAGTCATTATTTTTTTGGTGATTACACAATGTTTAATGTGGGGATGATAGAAAGTTTAGACCACGATGATGATGTAATACAAGAGTTTATTAGTATCAATAAGGATTCTTTTGATAAATTAGAAAAGAAAGGTAAATTAAATGAACTACTATTTTACTTTAACTTTAACAATACTAATATTTACAAAGCTTGGGATTTATCAGACCATTGTAATTTTTTAATGAAAAATGTGGATGTATTCAAATGATATTAATATCACATAGAGGAAATATAAACGGACCAAGAAGAGAGTTGGAAAATAAACCACGATATATAAATCAAGCATTAGAATTGGGTTATGATGTAGAGATAGATGTGTGGTGGAAAGATGATGGGTTTTGGTTGGGACACGATGAACCACAATTTAAGGTTAATAGACAATTTTTACAAAATGATAAATTTTGGTGTCACGCAAAAAACATTGATGCGTTTTATCATATGATTGATGATAAAAAAATACATTGTTTTTCTCACGATAAAGATGAAGTTGCATTAACATCAAGAGGATATTTTTGGTCAACAGCAGATAGTAAAATGACAGATAAAACTATTTGTGTTATGCCATCAACATTGGTAAATTTACCAAAGGGTGTGTTGGGAATATGTTCTGATTATGTAAGGAGTTATGATGAATAAAAAAATAATAGTTTGTGATGGTGATAGTTGGACTTCGGGTGATATACTTGACCCTAAACTTGAAGAAATTGGTGAAACTTTTATAAATCATAAAGATAATGATGAGTATAGATTACCAAAAGTATGGCCACATAAACTTGGTGAACTTACAAGTATAGAAGTTTTAAATACAGCAATTGCTGGTAGTTCTAATGATGGTATAGTTAGAAGAATTGTACCACAAATATTAGAGTTATTGAAAACACATAAACCAGAAGATATATTTGTGATTATTGGTTGGTCATCACCAGAAAGAAAAGATTTTTTTCTTAATGCACACCGAAAGTATATTACACCAAGTTGGGAAACTTTATATCCAACAGAATTAGACCAAGAACAAATAAATGATGATATACAAAAATTTTACACTACCTACTTAAAATATTTTTGGAACATAGAAGAATTTGCAAATAGATATTTACAACAAGTATTGTTGGTACATAATTTTTTAACAAGTAAAGGAATTACTCATAAATTCTTTAATGCATTTTACGAAAGTTATGGAAAAGATTGGGGTGGAGATTTACACAAAAAATATTTTGATGCAAAAGTAAGAGGATTGCCAGATGTTGGTACGCCAGAATTACAAGAAGAAATGGAAGATTTGTATGGGATAGTAGATAATTTATTATTTGAAGAATATATGAATATCTATGATAAAAATTATATAAAAGTTTCATTTAAAAGTCATTGTGATTCAATCACAAAAAAATGGGGAGAGAAGTGGGATAACAATCACCCTAACGAAAAAATGCACGAACATTGGTCAGAATATCTCTATGGAGAACTTTTTAAATAATGAAACTATTACTATGTGATGGTGATAGTTGGACTGCTGGTGATATTGTAGACCCAAACTTATTTGGTGATAATTTAGCTGAAGTTCATCATCCAGATAATAACCAATATAGGTTACCAAGAGTTTGGCCACATAAGTTGGGAAAACTTTTAAATGTAGATGTTTTAAATCAAAGTATTGCTGGTAGTTCTAATGATGGTATAGTTAGGAGAGTATTAGTAAGAGTTAATAAATTACTTAAAGAATATAATTCAGATGATTTGTTTGTTTTGATTGGATGGTCATCACCAGAAAGACGAGATTGGTTTATTGATACTCAATGGAGAACTATGTATCCTGCACAAATACATCAAGAATTTGATGTTCAAGCAATTGGAAAAAAATCTGAAGATTTAGCACAATTTTATAAAACATACTTAACACATTTTTGGGAAAAATCAGAATATATAGAAAGATACCTACAACAAACTTTATTGCTACATTACTATTTAAAAAATAAAAATATTAAACATATGTTCTTTGATGCTTTCTATGAAAAAAAAATTGTAAAGAAAAGTAAATGGTTTGAATCAAAAGGAGAATCAGAATTTACTGCAGGTGGAATGTATTGTGATGATGAAATACAAGAGGTTTTTTCTAAAGGTGTTATTTATGATGAGTTTAATTTAGTAAGAGATAATATATTTAAAGAAAAATCGTTTCGTAAATTTTTAATGATAGATAAGGAACATTTTGATGATAACTTATGGGATGGGTTTCATCCAAACGAAAAAGGACACGAACTTTGGGCAAAAGAATTATATAAGGATATAAATGATAAAATTAATAATATTTGATTTAGATGGTGTATTAGTAGATGCACGAGAGTTACATTATAATGCTTTAAACAAAGCACTTGAATCTATTGATAAAAAATTTATTATACCAAGAGATGAACATCTATCTACATATGATGGATTATCCACTACTAAAAAATTAAATCTATTATCAGAAAATAAGAAGTTACCAAAAGAACTTCACGATAGTGTTTGGAGATTAAAACAAGAAAAAACACGGCAGATAATAGACGGGTTTAGTATTGATAGTAGGATACAAGGTATATTACGAAGTTTAAAATCTGAGGGATATATGATTGCTTGTGCAACAAACTCTATACGAGAAACTGCAAAACTACAATTAATAAGAAAAGGATTTTTTGAGTATATTGATTTTATGTACTCGAATCAAGATGTAACGAATCCAAAACCAAATTCAGAAATATATTTAAGATGTATGTTAAGAGCACAAGTTAATCCAAATGAAACATTAATCATAGAGGACTCACATATAGGTAGAAAAGGTGCAATTGCAAGTGGTGGAGTTTTGTGTGGGGTAAAGGATACAACGGATGTTACTTATGATAGGATTAAAAAGTACATACACGAATCTAATAGTGAGATAAAACCAAAATGGCAAGGTGGTAAAATGAATGTACTAATACCAATGGCAGGTGCTGGTTCAAGGTTTGAACAAGCAGGATATACATTTCCAAAACCAATGATTGATGTGAATGGTAAACCAATGATACAAGTTGTAGTGGATAGTTTAAACATTGATGCAAAATATATTTATGTTGTTCAAAAAGAACATTATGAAAAGTATAATCTAAATCACTTTTTAAGATTAATAACACCAAATTGTGAAATAGTTCAGATAGATAAAATAACAGAGGGTGCTGCATGTACTACATTATTAGCAAAAAAATATATTGATAATGATGAACCATTATTAATTGCTAATTCCGACCAATACATTGAGTGGGATAGTAATGAGTTTATGTATTCAATGGTTGCAGACGATATTGATGGTGGTATATTAACTTTTACTGCATCACATCCTAAGTGGAGTTTTGCAAAATTAAATAAAGAGGGTTTTGTAGAACAAGTTGCAGAAAAAAACCCAATCAGTAATATCGCGACTGTTGGTATTTATTTTTATAGTAAGGGTAGTGATTATATAAAATATACCGAACAAATGATTGATAACGATGTTAGAACTAATAATGAGTTTTATGTGTGTCCAGTATTTAATGAAGCAATTCAAGATGGTAAAAAAATAAAAATTTATCATATTGATAAAGAACAAATGTGGGGTATGGGAACACCAGAAGATTTAAAACGATTTATAGATGAAAAAATTTAAATATTTATTAGTAAATGGTTGCAGCTTTAGTGCTGGTGGTTGTATGTATGAAAAGATAGAACTACTCAATGACCCAACAAAACAAAAAAGAAATAGATTTTCAAAAAAACTTTCAGAAAAACTTAATTGTGAAGATATAAATATAGCACACAGCGGTGTTTCAAATGATAGGATATTCAGAACAACATATGATTGGATACAAGAAAATAAAGAAAAGGTAAAAGATACTTTATTTGTAATAGGATTAACTGATTCTTTAAGAAAAGATTTATGGTCTAATTTTAAACAAGAGTATATAATATCCTCAGAGATTTGGCAAGATATAAAATTTATAGCAAATGATTGTAATACCACAGAGAATGAGGTAAATCAATGGCGTGATTTTGAATTAAAATATTTAATAAATGAAGATGAAATAGAAAAGAAGATAATAAGAGATTGTGTTTTATTTGATTCACTTGTTAATGGTAATGTAGTATTTTTAAATGCTTGGAGAAGAAGTGATGTAGTTCATTCTGATTTAAAATTTTTAAAACTGAAAACTGAAAAGTACGAGGGTTATAGTTGGCCTGATTATATGACCGCAAAATATTCTAATTATAGGCTTGACCATCCAAAAGAATTGCATCACCACGAAATGGCACAATTATTATATGAGTATATAAATGAAAAATTTTAAAAACATATACACAAATGGTTGTAGTTTTACAGCTGGACATACTTTAGAAGAAAAAGATACTTGGCCTGAATTATTAAGTAAAAAATTAAATTTACAAAAAATTAATAATTCAATAAATGGTCAATCTTTTGATTCTATATTTACAAATACAATTGCTCACCTAAGTAACTTAGATTCTAATGATACTCTTGTAGTGATTGGTAACACTTGGCCAACGAGATATTCAATACCATTTCAAAATTTAAATGTAAACATTACACCATCAGATATATGGTCAGATTACACTAAAACAGATTTTAGCGATAAACTACATACAACCAGATTAGTATCACCATATGATATGAATTTAGACTGGGAGATTCAGAAACAATATTTATATGATAATGGAGATAGTACAAAACTTAAAAAGGGTTTAGATAAAGTTTGTATGTCATTTGTTAACTTTTATAAAAATTTAATTAAATATGATAATGATTGGGAAAACAATCAAAAACTATATAATTATGCAAAACTTTTAGCATTAAAATCTTTTTTAGAAGTAAATAAATTTAATTATAGGATTGTAGATTTTGTTGTACCGAAAGAAAAATCTGAAGTGTTTGATGTGGATAAACTTTATAATGATGATAACTATATTTATTTTGGTAAGGAGTGGAAAGGTAAGTATGTTGAGGGGCATCCAACAGCAGAAGGTTGTATAAATATAAGTGAGGTTTTATATGATAGCTTTAATAGATAGATTTAATCAAGTAAGTTTACACGACCCACCACCAGATATCGCAGATATATATAAGGATGTCTCTGAAATAAATGAAATTGATAATCGTGGGTTTCCAATTTGTAGACCATTATTTAGTCATTCGAGTTTACCAAATGAATTAGGTTTAGAAATTGTAAATAGAAATGAATTTGATTTTAAATCAGAGTTTAGTTATTATGTGCATGTACATCACAATCAAAAGTTATGGGCAAAACATATTGATTTGATACCAGAACAAATTTTAAATGAAGTTAGAAAAGGTACTTGTTGGTTAATATTTGATAATACATTAGAGGGTCATAGAATTGATGGTGATGAGTTATTAGTACCATTATATAAAAGTATTAATAAATTAAAATTACCACACGATAAAATTGTATTTATAACAAATGATTTAGAAGCAGAAGATACTCACAAAAAATTAGAAATATCAGATAAGATAAATATAATTTCATTTATGTGGAATGTACACGATGTAAAACGATTAGTTAATCATAAATTTCTGAGAAGAAAAATTAATGTAAAACAAGAATTACAATATAAAGAAAAACATTTAAAGAAAATAAAACCATTTTTAAAAGTTAATCGTACTAATCGTGAAGAGCGAGATTTATTTATGTTGTTTATAGAACACGAAGAATTGTATAAAAAATTTAAAATTAGTTTTCCACAATTTACTGAACAAGTATATCATCCAGCATTTAAAAAATATGTATCGAAAAAAACCATTGATGGTTTGATAAATAAAATACCATTTGATATTGATAAAACTGATAAAACAAATCACGGAGAATCAGGTTATGGTGTAGGACAATTTAATGCAGATTTACCATTTCAACCAATACATTATAAAAATACTTTTGTTAGTGTGGTTATGTGTGCATTTCCACACACAGAAAATTGTTGTCATTTACATAGTTCTACTTTTAATCCAATTTATAGTGGACATCCAATTATACAATTTGGCCCTTATAAATCATTAGAGAGAATGAGAAAACTTGGATTCAAAACATTTGATAACTGGTGGGATGAGAGTTATGATGATGAACCTAATAGTTGGAAGCGATTACAAATGATTATGGATTTAACTTTAAAATTAAGTAAACTTAATAATGAGGAGTGGATAGAGATGCTGTGGGAAATGGAAAATATTTTACAACATAATACCGATTTAATTAATACTTATAGTATAGAGAAAGAGTTATATAAAAAGGTTTATAAAAAATGAGTTATTCGCGATATCCATTAAAATTAATTAAAGAAAATGATGTGTGTGCCGAGATTGGTGTTTGGAAAGGAGAAACTTCAGAATTAATATTGAAGAAACATCCACAAAAATTACACTTAATTGACCCATATATACACCAAGATTATATAGGTAGGAAGTATTCTATAGATTACGGGTTTGATATGGATGAAATGTATGAGATGGTTACTGATAAATTTAAAAATAATGAAAATGTTGTTTTACATAGAGAAAAATCTATAGATGTTGATTTTCCAAACGAATACTTTGATTGGATTTATATAGATGGAAATCATAGTTATGACGAAGTATTAGCTGATTTAAATCACTATTATCCACTTGTTAAAAAAGGTGGTTATTTGTGTGGAGATGATTATGGTTGGACTGATGTAAATTGTAGTAAGGGCCCAAAACCTGCAGTAGATTATTTTGTTGAGAATAATAATTTGGAGATTGAAATTAAAGGGGTTCAATATGTTATACAAGTATGATTAACCACGAACATAAATTTATATTCTTACACATTCCAAAAAATGCTGGAACAAGTATTGGAAAAGCATTAAATAGACAATGTGGAGTAACAGAACCATATGAATCATTTAGAATACATTCTGATGATTTTGATGAAAAAATATGGAAAGAATATTTTGTATTTACATTTGTACGCAATCCTTTTGCAAGAATGTGGTCGCAGTACATATATCGAAATTGGTTATATGAAAAATATCCATTTAATGAAATCCTTGTAAATAATTTAGAACGAATTTTTGATATTGAAATGGAACAAAAAGAATCAAGTAGATATTACTATGGACCTGGTGCATCAAGAAAAAATAAAATAAAAGATAGAAAAAAAATAATTGCATTCTTTTCTGAAAAGATACATTGTGCAACACAAACTGATTTTTTAAAGGGTATGTATAGTGATGGTGTAGATAAACGACCTTATATAGATTATGTAGGTAGAGTGGAAACATTACAAACTGATTTTGATTTTGTTTGTGATAAGATTGGGATTGATAGGATTAAATTACCAAGAGAAAATCGTTCTATTGGTGGTGCAGTTCATACGGGTATAGATAATTACTTAGATGCGTATGATGAAAATACTATAAAGAGTGTTGCTAAAAAATGTAGTGATGATATAAAGAATTATAAATATTATTTTGAGGGTTTTGATGAATGAAAATTGGTTAAATGGTAAGTATAACCTAATTTATGTAGGTAAAGAAAAAGAAACACTTGTGACAGGAAGTGTACCAAAAAATGTTGTATTACATACAGGTAAGTTATCTGATATTGCATTTAAAATTAGACAACAAGAATTGGATAATGATGAAGTGTTTAGTGGTAATTTGATTACTACTGAATTAGTTAGTAATATAGATTTTGATACTATATTTAAATTATCACTTGATGATAATTCACTTTATGTTAATTATTTTTTAAACTCACCACACGCAACTGAATGTGAGGTGGATAATTCGTTAATATATTGTAGTTCAATTGTGTTGTGGATGATATCACAATATGATAGAACTGATTATTCACTTTATGCAAACTTACGAAGAAATAGAGTAGTGTTAAAAAGATTTGGAGATTATGCATGATAAAATATGATAAGGTTGTTACATTTGGTTGTAGTTTTATGAATGGTGATGCTATTCACGACACCCACGGCAATCCAGCAGGAGAAGATTTTGCACCACATTTAGAACTTGGTAGATTATTTAATTGTAATAGTGAAAACCAAGCTAGTTCTGGTTTTAGTAATGAACGAATAGTAAAACGGGTATATGAATGGATTGAATCTAATAAAGAAAGTAAAAATACTTTATTTGTAATTGGGTTATCTGAACTTAGTAGGGTTATGATATATGCAGATATGGTTAAGAAGTTTTATGATTTACAACCTGGACAACTCGCTAGTTATAGTGATGATGCGTTAGAAAATAATGCAAGAAAGTTTGGTGCTTCAAGTGGTGAGGAATTAAAGTCTTATATGGCATACTATATAAAATACTTTTATAATGAAGAGGTAGAAATTAAAAAGTTACATAGAATGATTCTTGGTATGAATGCATACCTAAACGCTAATAATATTAATTATATTATATTTAATTCGTTACCTGCAAATCTTGATGGGATACGAGATAAAATTAATTTTATGTCGTTTAATGATGATGATTATAGTGGTAGAGATACTTGGAATGATTTTCTTATGTGGCAAATGGAACATATTGATGGTAATAAGTATAATGATGAAATATACAGAAGTCCAAAACCACCATATGGTAAACAATATTGTAATGGACATCCATCACCAAATGCAATAAAAAAACTTTGTGAGAGAATTTATAAGGAATTAAACAAATGAAGATGGCAGTTTGTTTAAGTGGTCAATTACGACAATGGGATTTGGCTGTAGATAACCAAAAGTGGTTTTGGGAAACTGCACAACAAAGTGGTGTAACTCAAATAGATTATTTTATACATACTTGGAGTTATAGTGCAGATAGAGCAGGTGTTTCACAAGAGTACGAGTGGAGAGATATTGATAAGGAAGAATTTAAACAAATATGTGATGCATATGAAGTTAAGGATTCAATGTATGATACAAGACCACAATCTTGGTTTTATGATTATGACCATTGGAGTGCATTATTTTATAGTTTTGCACATTCTATAATGATGAAAAGAAAATATGAATTAGAAAATAATTTTGAATATGATGTTGTTGTTAAATCAAGACCAGATATAATTTTTCATCCTAAATATACTTGTTGGTTAGAAACATTATGGGATAATCAATTGTTCAGTACGCACGGCGGTGAGATGGGACACGAATTCGGTATGTTTAATATAGATGATTGTGTTTTTTATTCTAACTCATACACTATGGATAATATGATTAATATGTATCAGTATAGACAAAAAAATCTTGATTGTAGATTTAATAAAGAGGGTTTACCAGATAAAGAAAAGTTATCTATACAGCAATTAGGACCTGGAGTATTGATGCATGAGTATTGTAGAGAGTATGGAATAACACCAGTAATAACTTCACCACACCGAGCACACTTTCAACCAACATTATTAAAACTTGGTTGTCCAAGAGATTTAGATTTATTTAAAGCAAAAAGTTTTAATAAAATGAACAAATACTTTAGGGAGTTTTATACTAAATGAAAATAGCATTCATTGTTTGTTCCAACGGGTATGGGCATTTCCATCGAATTTTGCAGGTCTGTGCACACTTTAATCATCACGAGGTAGATATCTATTGTGAGCAATACCAGTATAATAGATTTAAACCAGAACAATCAAATTTAACTTTTATCTTCTATAATACATCAAACATACGATGGGATAATAAAGAAGTTGGTTCACTTGATATTAACAATTTAGATAAATATGATAAAGTAATTACTGATAATTTAGTAGAGGTATTAAAATATAGACCAGATGCATTATTGAGTGGTTCTTTTTTATGGAGTGATATATGGAGAGAGAAATATGGTAACAATGATTTCTCTGATGAACAAGATAAATTATTTAATGATGTAAAACCAAAAGTTGTTTGTAATGGTGATGTGGTATTTGGACAACTAAAAAAATACCAAAATAAGGTTGATATAGGTTGGGGATGTAGGGATAATAGTACAGAGGATTTTAATCTAAATAGAATTGTTTGCATAACACCATCATTAAACTATACAGAAAACTACACAGAAAAATTCTTAGAGATAAGAAGTGAGTTTCAAAATGATGTTGATTTTAGTTTTAATATTAATCATACAGATAATTCTATGTTTGTAATCAGACCTGGATTAGGAATGATAACCACTTGTGTATCACACAGAATACCAATAGTTGCATTATGGGATGAGGATGATTCAATTGAAATACAACACTTAGCACACAGAGTAGAGGATTTGGGAATAGGAATTTCATTAAATGTAAATGATGATTTTATATTACCACCCGATGTAACAAAGTATAGAGAATCATTTAAAAAATTAAAATTAAATGGTTATTTAAAATTTGCAGGTTTAATAAATGATTAAAGAATTTGAACAATTAAAAAATTGGGATTTAACTACGATGGGATATTATAGTTATCTTGATTTTCAAAATCTTGCTGATGTAAGAAGTAAACATAAATGTAATACACATTCTGATTATTGGTGGTCAAAGGGTATAGGTAAACCATATAACAATGCTAATGTATCATATGTTTATAGGTGGTTTGACCCAAAACACAAAAATTGGAAAGGTGAGAGTACACACCAAAATCCTTATTGGTTAAACTATAGAGTGGATACATATATTGAACACTCAAAAACACAACCAGACCAATTATATGTAACTCAATCAGAAACAAGAGATATATCTACAAGAGATATGATTCTCTATTTAAATTTACCACTTGAATATTTTAGGGATGATGTTAAAAACACAACATATGGAGAATTTGATTATAAAGTGGTAGATAAATTTTTTAAGGAAATGCATAAATTTATTGATGAACCTGATGCTTATAATAAGTTTAGAAATTTAGTTGATGAATACAATACAAAGTATCCAGAAACAAAAGAATCTCAAATAGTATGGAGTAGAAATCTTGAAATGGATTTACATTGGTCGTTTAAAAAACACGGACAATTAAATATACCAGTTCTTGATAGACCTTACAGATGGTTTGAGGGTTCATCACACACATTTTTTCACGCATGTTATTTAAAATGGGATAGTTTAAAAATGTTTGTAAAGGTGCCGTTAGGTGGAGACCCAACAAGATTAAGAGATAGTTGGTATTTTTATATACCACCAAATAATTTTTCACCAACACATTATAATAATAGTGAGATATTTTATATGTGTTATATTGATATAAAAAATAAAAAAATTTATAGTAAAAAATATCCAGTATCAGAGTTTAAATATTTAGGGTATAATATAAAGGAATTGGATAAAAACTTATATAAGGAGTGGGATAGAATATTATGAATATAATAAAGGGAGAGAAGTTTCAAGAATTGTGTGATGTATCTATAAGTAAAGATGAACATAAAAAATTTGAAGCTAAGGATATAAAAAATGATATTGATGTAGATACATTTGATTTCACAGATTATGATAATCCAAAATTAATATATTGTAATGTATCTTTATTAAATACAACAAAACAAGTATTACTTGATTCAAAGTTATTAGATAAATTAAAACAATTTAAAAATCCATTTAAATTAGTTTTACATAATGCAGATGATGCATTTGGTTACAAACAATTACAAAATACCATATTAGATATACCAAATTGTAAACAAGTGTATAGTGTAAATGCTGATTGTGAGCATCCAAACATTACACCATTACCAATTGGACAAGCAAATCATATGTGGACTTGGGGTAATGAGTGGACATTAATGGGTGCAATAGATAATATACCACCAGAAAAATATGGTCTTGTTTATGCAAACTTTACAATGACGGGAGAAGTTCGTGCAAAAGCAAGAGAGAAGTGTTACCAATCTTTAAAACGACAGGGAGTTAAATTTACAGAGAATCAAATTTATCCTGATTACTTACAGCGATTATCTACCTTTAAATATTGTACATCACCAAAGGGAAATGGAGTTGATTGTTATAGAATGTGGGAAGCACTTTATTTAAAAGTAGTTCCTATTTGTGAACGAAGTATATTAGTAGAAGAGTTTGCAAAAATATTTCCAATTAAAATTGTTGATACTTGGGATGATTTGGATGTTAGTAAGTTAGAAGAAGAGTATGCTAATTATACTTGGGAAAATTACGATTTATTAGATTTTGATAATTACATTAAACATATAGGATTAAAATGAGAACATCACCAATAGATTCAGTAATAGTAGATATGATTTTAACACATTATAATATACAATCATTTACAGGTAAAAGTCAAGTACTTAGTGGAGAAGAGTTTGATAGGTTGGTAAAGGAAGCAGAACAAGAATATTATAAAAAAATATTACGAGAAGAACCAAAAGGTACATCGTGAAAGTATATTCTTTTGGAGATAGTTTTACAGCAGGAATAGGTTGTGATAGAGTATGGGAAGAATCTCAGTTGGGTAATCATCCAAAATGGGATACTATGACAGATAGTGAAAAATCAATACAGAGAGGTAGTGTTGCTAATTTTAGAGAGAATAATTCGTTTACAAAAAAATTTTCAGATAGTATAGGATTTGATTCTAAAAATTTTGGAAAGGCTGGTAATAGTAACTCAAATATAGTTCAAGATATTGTATCACACTCACACTTATTTAATGATGGGGATGTTATATTAATTGGTTGGTCATCACCACTACGAGATAAAGTAACATTTTGGCCAGAAAATCCACTACTTTGGATTTCATCTTCAAAAGATGTGAAAAAATACTTTGAAGAGACTGGAAAAACATTTCAAATAGATATTGGTAATTCTGGATATAAAAATAAAAATTATAAAAACAAAATAGAAATAGAAGAATTTTGGGAAGAATTTGGTAAAGATTGGTTTGTAAAGGGTTATGATGAAGAATATCATCATTTACAAAGTAAACAAATTCTATACTTCACTCAAGAGTTTTTAAAATACTTTGGAGTAAAGTATATTTTTTTTAATGCATTTGAACCTATTCTTATTAGAGAAGAGCCAATTATTGATATGTCAAAATATTGGAAAGGTGGTAACGAATCAATATGGTCTTATACAAAACACGATGAAAATTTATTAGAACCTTTGGGTTATAATTTGTATAATGGTATTGAGGCTGGACATCCAAGTAGTGCAGGACATACATATTTTGAAAAAAGTTTAACAAAATTTTATAAAGAGGTATATGATGGTTAAGTATTGGTTTGAAACATTTAAAAGTTTAAAATCATTTGATATAGTTCCTTATCAAGAAATGGTAGATTTATATTTAAAAAATCAATCATTATTGGATGGGAGTAAGTTTGAAAAACTTGGTGGTAAAAATGAAAGACCAATTAATTCAGATGTAGAAAAAGTTGACCACGATGGGTTTTGGTTAGGTTATAATCCAAGATATTATAATATAGACCCACTTGGTACAAAAGTAACACAAGCTAAAGCAGATGTTGTATCTATGGATATGACTGGAGTAGGTAAAACTTGGGATGATTTTATTTATTTAGAATTACCGAGTTGGTTATTCAACAAATATCAAACTGCAGTACATTCAAATCGTGATATAACTTATTTTAAAAAATTTATGAATGATGTGGATAAAACAGATTTGTCAAAAGAAAGTGTTTTAGAATTAAAAGATGAGTATGATAACAAATATAAAGATATTGCAAAATATGTTGATTACTTTGGTGATTTTCAAGACCCTGCATGGAGATTAGATTTAGATGTTGGTCAATATATATCAATAAAGCAAAATGGATTAATCTATCCTATAATGTTTAATAGTACGAAATTTGCATTTAGTAGGGGAACACACCGAGCATTATTTTTAGCTCATACTGATAGTGATGTTCCATTTGTAATGCAATATCCAAAAAATAGAACTAAGTGGCAAGTTGAATTAGCAGAAAATTTTAATGAAAAGCATGTAATGATGAGAGTAGATTTAGAAAAAAAATCTTTGAAGTTTTATAGAGATGGTAAGGAGTTAGTATGAAAACATTAGCAGGAATTATACACGCAAGAAAAACAAGTACAAGATGTCCTAATAAACACTTACGACCATTAGGAAATACTACCTTGATTGATATTGCTTTAGAAAATTTAAGTAAGTTAGATTTGGATGAAAAGTATTTAGCAGTTTACGACCAAGAATTAAAAGATAAAGTTATTGATGGTGTACAAATACTACATAGAGATTATGAATCAATTGCACCAGGTAATTGTCATCATTCGGTGATGTATAAACATTTAGAAAATGTAGAATCAGATTTTATAGTAAACTATAATCCGTGTCAACCATTTTTACAAGTTGATAAATTAAATCATTGTATAAGAGTTTTTAAACAAAGTAGAATGAGGAGTATGATTACAGTCCAAAAAGAAAGAAATTTTTTTTGGGATAAAACTCGTAATCCAATAAACTTCAAACCTAATGATAGATTATCTACAACTGCAGGACCGTGGGTTTATTCCGCTACACACTCTTTAGTATTTTATGAAAAAGATTATATGTTATCTGAATGGGAATTATTTCCAAACACAAAAGATAATCCATTTCCACTTATAACAGATTGGAGTGAAAAAGAATTGTTAGATGTAGATACAGAAACAGATTTTGAAATAGTTCGAGGATACTATGAACAATCTTAAATTTGAACATTATAAAAAATTTAAATCTTTTGATGAAATTAAATTTCTTGATTTATTAAAATTAGTACATAAATCAAAGGATATGTTATTAAACGATGGGTGGAAATTAGGACACGAAAATCAAGTTCTTGATGTGATAGATAGGGGGGATAAATACCAATTTACTAAGATACAATTTACACATCCCAAATCAAGAAACTCAGAGGAGAAATTAAACATAACACTTGATATACAACATAAAACTATGTTTAAAGATGCTTACCATAATGGAACATATGCGTTTATTGAAATACCAAATAAGCTTTTAAAAAAATATGTAACTCAATTTAATCACAATACAGATACTACAATTTTACATAAATTTTTAGATGAAGTTGATTGGGATGGTGATTGGTTGGGGTTACGAGATGAGTATGATAAACGACATCCACAAAAACACAAAACAAATAAACCAGAAGAGTTTTCTTGGAGAGCAAATTTTAGTGTAGAGTGGTTTTTAAGTATTAAGAACGATGGTTTAATATCACCATTATTTAAGTTACAAGACAATACCGATATCTTTAATAGAGGTTCACATAGAGCTTGGATGCTTGGTAAATTAGGATACGGATTTCCAATTTTTTTTCCAAGATTTAAGGATAAACTAACATTGAAAATGTGTACATCTTGGTATAAGTGGGGTAGTGATGTATTCTTAGAATATCCAAGCACAAACTACTATCTTGAAATAGATTATATTAATAAAGAATTAAATGTTTACGATGAGGATAAAAAAATATTAGACACTTATAAATGTGATTGATATTTATTATTAATGAAATATGTTATAGATATAGATGGCACGATTTGTGAAGAAGTTGGCTCGGTTATTGGAAGAACACCTTACACACATAGAATCAAGCAAATAAATAAATTATATGATGAAGGTCATACGATTGTATTTTTTACTGCAAGAGGATTAAAAAGTGGTAGAGGTGAGAAACATTACCGACCAATTACAGAACAACAATTAAAAGAGTGGGGAGTGAAGTATCACGAGTTGTGGTTTAAAGCACACGATGCAACACACTACATAGATGATAAGGCATTAAGACCAGAGGAGTTTTTTGATGAAACAGAACTTTAATATTGTAGTACCTATGGCGGGAAGAGGTTCAAGATTTACCGAAAATGGTTATACAGATTCAAAACCATTTATTGATGTAAATGGAAAACCAATGATACAGCGAGTAATTGAAAATCTTAATATAGAGTTTGATGACCAGTACGAGTTTGTAATAATTTGTTTACGAGAAGATTATGATAAATATGATTTTAGTATCTTTGATGATATTATCGGACATGAAAATTGGGAAGTAGTATGTTTATCTGATGTTACTGAGGGTGCTGCACAAACAATGTTATCTGCACGACAATATTATGATAATGATACACCAATGTTGAGTTTTAATACCGACCAAATGATGGATTACAATATAGAGATGTGGGATAATTTTCAGAGGTTTGATGGTGGTATTCCTTGTTTTAAAGGAGATAGTGAGGATTGGAGTTATGCTAAATGTGGTAATGATGGATTTGTAACCGAAGTAGCAGAAAAGAAAGTTATTTCAAACGATGCAACTGCTGGATATTATTATTGGAGTGAGGGCAGAGATTTTGTAAAGTATGCCGAACAAATGATTGAAGAGAATAGTAGAACCAATGGAGAGTTTTATGTTGCACCAGTTTATAATTGGGCAATAAAAGATGGTAAGAAAATTGGAATTTATATGGTTAATGAAATATATGAATTAGGAACGCCAGAGTATTTGGAGAATTACCTTAGTGATAAGTAAAAAAAGAATTGCTATATGTTTATTTGGTCAAACACGAACATATCAAGTTATAAACGAAGTATATAAAAACTTAAATGAAAATCCACATTTAGAGATAGATTTTTTTGTTTCTACTTGGGATGATTTTGAAGATAAGAATCCATTTGATTTTTTCACTACTTCAGAATTTCTTGACCCCAATATTATAGATTTTAGAGATAATACTGATAGGGCATCATATACTATTCACAGAGTAAATTTACTAAAAACTATACACGAAGTCAATAATAATTTTATTTATGATTATGTAATGTGGACAAGGGGTGAGATACATTTTGAAAAACAATATTTGTTACCATTTTTAAATAAAAAAGCTAATGAGAGTAAGGATTATGAAATAAATACACATAGTGAAATTATTGATGAGGCAGATGGATTCCCATACTTACCTGCAGATTATTTTTTTATGGGAACTTCATTATCATTTGATTTATATGCTACTGGTTGGAAATCTTATTATAAACGAAATGATAAACCGATGGATATTGGTAGACACGGCGGACACAATTTTCACGCATATGTAATAGATACATTACCATTTGAGTTAGTTATAGAAAAATTACCACATAGATTTCAATTTAGTAAATTACATAAACGAGAAGTATAGAGTGAAGCAAATAACATATGCATATTTAGAAACTACAAACTATTGTAACTTAGCTTGTAGTTTTTGTAATCGAGAGGAAGTAATTGGTCCACTAAAACATATGAGTTTAGATAATTGGGGTAAGTTACTTGATGGTATAAAACATCATCCAATAGAAGAAGCAAAACTTATGGGTATGGGTGAACCAATGTTACATCCACAATTTGATGAAGTATGTAGAATGTTTAAAGAAGTGTTTCCAGATTGTAAATTAATTGTTGCATCAAATTGTCAGTATAATATCAGAGAGGGATTAGAGTTTAGGAGAAAATATCAAGAGTGTATGAAGTATATTGATATGTTGTACTTTTCTATTGATGGCTGGGGTGAACATTATGAACGAGATAGAGCACCAGCAAAATGGAATAAGTTAATAAAGTTTTTAAAAGATTTTGAAACAATCAATCGTTATGATTGTGATGTAGTTGTTAATTATGTTGTAAACGCATATAATATAAATGATATTGAAAAGGTAGATAACCTTAGAAAAGAAAATAACTTAGGAATGTTAAGATTAAACATAGCACAAATATGGGATGAAGATGCAAGTATCACTTCCGATGTAGCAACATCGGGTTATACAAAAGACCAATTAGATTATTTAAAAAAGAATTGGGGTGGTAGTATAATGGGTAAATCTAAATGGGATTTTCAAGATTGTTTTTGGGTAAAAAATGGGTTGTACACAACAGTCGAGGGACATGTCAAAATGTGTTGTTTAAATACTGGTGCAGAACCATTTGGTAATTTATTTATAAACTCGATAGATGAGATTCGAGAGATGGAAGATTATCAAAATGTTAAACAAGGTTGTGAAACAAACAATCCTACATCACATTGTAAAAATTGTTCATATAAAGAACTATCACCAATGTTAAAATACTTGGGGGTGTAATGAAAAAGATATTGATAGGAGTAGGTTGTTCACATACACAAGGTTCTGCGTTTGTAAAACACCACGAATCAATGAGAGAATCTTCACCACGAGATATAGAGTTTGCAAGTAAAGAACTTGAAGAACTATATAAAGATGCACCAAAACTCAGTACAGATTGGATTACAAGAAATCTTACTTGGGTTGGTAAGTTAAATCAGTATTTAAAATATGATGATGTTTTAAATTTTGGTACGGGTGGATGTGGTATAGCACATAATATCAGAAGTATAAAAAATTATATATATAATCAAAAAGATTTATCTAATCATTTGATAATCCATCAATTACCAGCATTTGATAGAGTAGAGGTTAATTTTACCTTTGAAGATGCAGATGGTAATAATATAAAAAAAGTTACTAATTTAAAAGAAGCAGTATTTTATATTTTAGATAAAGATAATCCAGGTAATAAGGGGTCATTAAAATATTCATTTGGGGATAAAACAATAGAGGATGTAAAAAACTTTTTTAATACATTTTATGATAAAGATTATTGTGATTTAAATTTTATATATGAACTTTATTGGTTACAAGAATTAATAGAGGCAAAGGGTGGTACATATAGAGTTTGGTCTTGGTTAGAGTGTAATACAGGAAAAGCATGGCCAAGAGTTAATTTTACAGAATTAAATGATTATACAAAAATAATTGATTCAGAATATCATAAATCTGATGAGAACCTACATAGTTTACCAAACATTGTAGATATGCTGTATAAAATAAATTTTATTCAATTAGATAAAATGAATCTTACAGGTCTTAGATTGGCAGACCTCGGGTTAGTAGAAGAAGATTATCATCTTGGTGAAGAAGCTAATAATATATTAGCAAAAAATATTTATAACAATTTAAAGCGATATGATTTACAAGAGGAATATGAAAAAACACTTAAATAAAATAGTTAGAAAATTTGATACTACTGATAAATCACGATATAATTATATATTAAATCAAAGTGAAAGAAGTACACATTTACAATTTATAGATTGGAAGAGATTTTTGAAAACAATAAATCAAGAAGATTTTTTTTATTATCCAAATACTTCTACATTTAAAGAAAAAATTTCAAATCATAAATACTTTAATGTAAATGAAAACGAAATATTTTTATGTGCAGGTTCGGATGTGGGAATCAAATCAATATTTGAAACATTTACTGATGGTGGAAGAGTAGTAACTACAGAACCATCATTTCCAATGTTTAAAGTTTATTCGGAATTATATCAATGTGAGTATTTTGGTATTCCATATGAAAAAGATTATACAATATCCGTAGAAAAAATATTATCAAATATAACTAATGATACAGATTTAATTATATTGGCAAATCCAAATAGTCCTATGGGTGAGTATAAATCATTTGATGAAATAATTCCTATTTTAGAACAAGGTGTACCAGTATTAATAGATGAAGCATATGTAGAGTTTACTCACGAAGAAAGTTTTATACAATATATAAATGAATATCCAAATCTAATAGTAACAAGAACATTCTCAAAAGGTTATGCAGCTGCAGGATGTAGGGTTGGGTTGGTAATTTCTAATAAGAAAAATATTGAAATGATTAGTAAATTTAGACAAATGTATGAGATTGCTGGAGTTTCAATGAAATATTGTGAGTTCTTTTTAGATAATCACGGAATCATAGAAGATTATTGGAAAGATGTTGTAGATGAAAAAAGTAAATTACTATATCAATTACGAGGATTAGAAATAATAGATACACGAACTAATTGGATACATTTTAATACAGATGATGATAATAAAAAAACAAAAGAGATATTTGCTAAACATAAGGTTTTGGTAAAGTGGGGTACAATTCCACACGATAATAGAAAACACTGGTGTAGAATGACAATTCAACCTGGGTTGGGTAATGAACCATTTATTCAAGAGTTGATAGATGCGTATTAATAAAGAAAATAGAGAATTTATTGAAGAAATACTTACACGGCAGCGATTCTTTTTTACTGATGAGTTACCTTGGCAGTGGTTTAATTATGAAAATGGTAGATGGTATAAGGAAAAAAGTATTCATACACGATGTGAATATTTATTTACAGAAAATGGATTTTTTGCTGAAACACTAAAAGAACAAGACTCTAATTATACACGCCGAGTACAACAAAATCCTAAAGATGAAAGTTGGCAACACCGACAAATAAAATATATAGCAGAAGAATTTATTAATAGTAAAGGTGTTTTTAATAATCCATTACACATTTCAATAGGTAAAAGAAAAACACAATCTCTTCAAGAAAAAACATATCCATTTCCACATAACTCGTATAGAATAATATGTCATCCAGGTCATACAAGATTTAGAACAAGTGTGTTTTTACAACAGAATCCACAGAAAGCAATAATAACAATGAGGCGTGATGAATTTAATGATAAAATAGTAGATGGGATGAGAGAGTTAAAAACACCAGATGATTTTTTAAACTTGTGGAAACCATTACCATTAGGATTTAAAAATAAACCAACAGAAAATCATTATTTAGAAAGAGCAAATGCAGAATTTATATTTAAGGGAGAAGTTGGATTCGAAACACGAGGTATGAAAAATAAAACAAAATACCACGCAGAAAATAAATGTAATGTTTTAAAACTTTGGAAGTTAAGAGATTCGGTAAATAATGAAAAAGACCTTAACCATACAGGAGAATATATATCAGAAGTATATAAAAGACCAACGGATATATCGAAAATTATATTAGAAAAAACTTTAACAATCTACACCAATAGTGATAAGGATGTTGAATCTATATTTAAACAAAATCGTAAACATCTTGTTGAAAGTGCAAAGATAATTAGAAGTAAAAAAGTAGTAACTGATGTAGACAGAAATTTGAATTGGATACATTTGATAAATGAATTTAATTTTGTAGTAAAGCATGTTCCAAAAAAACCAAAAAATATTTCTCAATATAATGGTAATAGAGGATTTGCAATATGGATTGATAATGATAGGGTTAATGATATTACAAGAGAAATATATGAATTTTTATATTATACTCGATGGGATGTTAAATCAGCAGAAACAGAAGATGGTAAGATATCAGTTGTAAATTGCTCTACTTCTAAAACTAAAAAGTGGATTATAAGTGAAAATTTTTTAGATGTAAAACCAATTGATTTAAAAAAAATAGCGAGGTATCAGAATTGAAGAATATATTATTTATTACACCAATAAATCATCTAAGAGGTTTTTATAGTGAAGCTTTTAAAAGGTTTAAATTTTTAGAATTAATGAATCCTACATATGAAGATGTAAAAACACATATAGGAAATTTTGATATATTATTTTGTGCACCAAACTATCAAAAATTTATTATTGATGAGGAGTTAATCAAGGATTCAAATATAGAATGTATTGTTTCGCCATCTACAGGTTTAAATCATATTGATGTTGATTCAGTACCAATCATATCTATTAAGAATGATAAGATTCTTGAATCAATATGGTCTACAGCAGAACATACTTTGTATTTAATTTTATCAATAGTTAGACATACAACACCATCTATAGAATTACAAGATAAAACTTTGGGTATTATCGGTGATGGTAGATTAGGTAAGATGGTTGAGTATTTGTGTCAAAATATATTTAAAAAAGTTATTGTAGTTGATAAGGATTATGGTGATAAGGAAAAATTATTTTTTGAATCGGATATTGTATCCTTGCATGTTGATTTAAATCCATCTACATATCAAATGATAAATAAAAAATATATGCAACAATTTAGAAAAAGTATTTATTTAGTAAATACATCTCGTGGTGAGTTAGTAAATGAGGAAGATATAAATAAACTTTTATTAAAGGATAGGATAAGTGGTTATGCTACAGATGTTTTACAAACAGAATATGTAGAGGAGAAGTCTATATTAGAATCAAATCATAAAGTATTGATAACACCACACATAGCAGGAACATCAATAGAAGCACAAGAAAAAGCATATAATAGAGTATTGGAAAAAATATGAAAACTTTAATTAATTTTTTAGAAACTACCAAATATCGTTGGATGAAAAAAGCATTTTGGGATATGGGTAAATATGTAAATGCACTTAAACATATTGAAGAACATACACCAAAATTTATAGTTGAGTATGGTGGTGGACAAAGTACTTTTATGCTTACAGAATTTGTTAACTATTTGAATTATGGTGGGAAAGTTGTTGGTTATGAGTGTAATTCTTATTGGTATAATGACCATATAGAAAATGGTTGGAACAAACACAACAATATAAAACTTGTTGATATTGTAGAGGATATTTATCAGCCAGTGGTTGAAGAATACCACTATGCCAAAGTTAGTGGAGTTAGGTATATTCATCCAATAGAAGATATAGAGGGTGTTGATTTTGTTATTTTAGATGGCCCCGCTTTACAAGATTTTAAATCAGAACCAAACACTACATTTAATTTAATGGATATTGTTGATTATTTAGGTTATACAATTCCATATTTTATAGATGGTAGGTCAGGTACAAGAAATTTTTATGGAAATAATACAAAACTTCCAAATTGTTTTGGGTTAGATTATGGAACAGATATAGGAGATAGTAAAGAAATATGAAGATAATAGCAGAATTATGTCAAAATCACAATGGTGATATAGATATTGTAAAAGATATGGTTGTAAAGGCCAAATATAGTGGAGCTGATATAGTAAAGATTCAATCAATCAAAGCTAATTCACTTACTAAACGAGAAGAGTATGAATCATTTAGAAAGTATTCAGATGAGTATCAAAGATTATCATCATTAGAATTAAGTATGGATGATGAATTAGAATTTATTCATACCGCAAAGGTTAATAATATTATACCAATGACAACAATATTTAGTCCTAATCATTATGAGTATTACAATAGTTTAGGATATGATTATTTAAAGTTAAGTGGATATTCGATGAGGGCATTTGATTGGGGTAAAAAATTAGATAAATTTAATTTTAAACATTTAGTATTCTCTACATCAAGTTTACATCTACACGATATCGAAAAGTGTATTGAGAATTTACAAGGGGTTGATTTCACAATATTATATTGTGTTTGTTTATATCCAACACCATTTGAAAAATTAAACTTAGCATCAATAGAACATTTAAAAACTCTACACGATAAGATAGGGTTTAGTGACCATTCAGATAATCTATTACCAAGTAAACAAGCAATCTTTCAAGGTATCGATATGTTAGAAAAACATTTTACTATTTTGGATAAAGAAGAAACAAGAGATGGTAAGGTTTCAGTTACACCAGAAGAATTAAAAGAGTTACACAAATTCAGTAACTATACAAAAGATGGTCAGTACTTAGAGTTAAATGGATTTAATGAGGAACAAAGATTTAATCACGAATATTATCAAGGTAGATTCGAATGATACCAGAATATAAATCAGTAAGTTATATATTAGTTTGGGCAGATACTAATACAATGTATAGAAATGATTCTTTAAATTATACTATTAATAAAGAAGTTGATAAAGCATTATTAGACCAAACTATGTATTTGATAGACCAAATATTACAATTAAATCCACACGAAATATTAATTATGGACAATGAGGGTAATTTTCCTACACACAAAAATCCATTAGTTAAAGTGATACCATCATATCAATCAGTTGGATATCTTGATGGGGAACGACCTGAGTGGTTGGATAAAATTAATATGGAAGATTACAGAGAGGATACTGATTTTAATCATGCTAAAAGTTTAGCTATGGCATACAATCACGGATTGACAATAGCAACAGGTGATTACTTTATAATACAACATAATGATACAAGATACTTGTTTGATAATTTTGATAGTTATACACTTATATATGAGTTTATTAGTGAGTTAGAAGATGGAAAGTATGAATATATTACAATTGATAAAAAACCACCAAAGGGTACATCACCAGAAGGTTATGATTATTTTGCAGATTGTTATTGGTTCTTATGTAGAAAAGATTTTTATTCTAAACATAATATTTGGGTGGATTGGATTCGAGGTGATAACAATCATTTAGCAACTATTACTTGTAAAGATAAAGAATTAAAATATTTACACCTACCTGGATTTTTTGAAATTGGAGAACATAACGCAGACGAGTTTAATAAAAAATATTACTTTAATAGTAAATCAGGTAATTTACATATATTTAGAGATAAACCATTTTTATTACATTTTAAAGGTGGTACTGGTTTACACAGAATATTGGCAAAAAACAGATGATATTATTAACAAACGGAGATAGTTGGACACAAGGTGATTCACCAGCACAAGATATCAATTGGGATGCAAAACAAAACTTAGATTGGTATGATATCATTCCAAACTTTGGTAATAATTTTAATATTTGTGACGATGAAATTCGTTATAAATTTTATGATAGTGATGTATGGCCAAAAGTATTAGGGAAAAAACTTGGGATTGAAACTTGGAATGCTGGTAGGTTGGGTGATAGTAACGATAGGATATTTAGAACTACAATTAGTTCTATTGATTATTTAGAATCACTTGGTAAAAAAGATTTTTTTGTTGTGATAGGATTAACATCTATGTTTAGATATGAAACTTGGAACGATGTTGGTATTAAAGAAAATAAAAAGAAATTAAAAGGTAAGTGGATAAATGCACGAATATCACCAGAAGAATATTTAGATTTTGCAAAAGAATCCTTAGTACATAGACTTTGTTTAAATATAATCAATCTTCAAAATTTTTTAAAGGTAAAAAATATACCATATTTAATATTTAATTGTTTTGATGATTTTGATGAGGATATTCGAGAAGATTCTTTTTTTAAGTATATTGATTTAGATTATATTTATAATAAAGACTTTAAACCACATTTTAGACTTGGTGTAGAAAATGAGTTTAATACAGATTGGGGTAATACTGATGATTATTTTCGAACAAGTCATCCAACAGATAAAAGCCATATAATGTGGGGATTAAAGTTAACAAAATACATAAGGGAAAATTATGAAAATTTTAAATAAAATTAAAGGGTTTTATTATAAGTTAATTACAGAATATAAATTTCGTAAAAAACTAAAAGAAATAAAAAAACGAGACCCGTTTATTTACAAATGAACGAGAAAGAGTTCTTTGAAGTTTTATATCCAAAAACAAATAGGTATATCAATTTAAAAAAAGTTGATATTGAAATAGTTCACCCGTTAGAATATTGGGATAAACCAAGAACAAAACAAGAAGGGCCAGTTTGTGAATGTGTGGGTGAGAATACAAACAAAGCATTGTTTGAGTATTTTATGAAGTTAATTAAACAAGGTATTGAATTACCTATATATCTTAATAGTAAAAATCAAATAATGGATGGGTGGCATAGGTTTCACGCGTACTATTATTTAGGTAAAAATATGATTCCATTCTATCGTAACAAATTAACAAGAAATCACGGATTTTGTTGGAAAAAAGGTTTAGAAGGTAGGAGAAGATTGCGTACTAAAACTTGGTAGTTTTATATTTATAAGTGTAACATTATACACATATTGGAGTTTTTAATGATTAAGTTAATGGATTTATTAAACGAGGGTATCAATGATAAGGGTATCTTTAAAGCAGTTTTTCTTGCAGGTGGACCTGGAAGTGGTAAAACTTATGCAGCTAAACAAATATTTGGTATACCAGAACGATTTAATATATCTATGAGTGGTATGAAGATGGTAAACTCTGATAAAGAATTAAAATTTTTGTTAAAGAAATTCGGATTCGGTACAGATTTAGATAAAATGCCCGATGAAGTATTTAAGAATTTAACTGGTGATGAACCAGATTCAAGTGGATTAAGAGATTTTGGTAAATCACTTACCAAACAAAGAATGAAATTATACCAACAAGGTAAGTTGGGTATGATAATAGATGGTACAGGACACGATTTTGGTAAAATCCAATCAATGAAATCTGAGTTAGAAGCAGATGGATATGATACATATATGGTAATGGTGAACACATCATTAGAAGTGGCACAAAAAAGAAATCAAGAAAGGGATAGAATCCTACCACCAAAATTATTAGAAAAGAGTTGGCAAGATGTACAGAAAAATCTTGGTTCTTTTCAATCATTATTTAAAAACAATTTCGTGATAGTTGATAATTCAAAGCACCTATCCGATGAAGAAGCAGAGGCAAAATTTGTTCCATTGGTTACTAAAGTTGTTAGAAAATTTGTTAGCAAACCCATCAAAAACAAACTTGGAAAAAAGTGGGTTGAAAAACAAAAATTACTTAGGAGAAAATAAAATGTTAACAACATTCGATGAGATTATAGAAATAACACTACACCACGAAGGCGGGTATGTACACGACCCAAGTGATTTAGGTGGTGAAACTAACTTCGGTATAGCAAAAAGATTTTATCCAGATGTAGATATTAAGAACCTTGATAAAGATGGTGCTAAAGAAATCTATAAAAAAGATTATTGGGATAAGAATAAGGTAGATGATTTAT
>Ga0209535_1000106_pt1 | contig 50859 bp, 74 predicted proteins | sample LinPmetageLP28_FD_184041 | JGI IMG/M metagenome (GOLD analysis project Ga0209535, IMG submission 184041) | Marine viral communities from the Pacific Ocean - LP-28 (SPAdes) (version 2) | ecosystem: Environmental > Aquatic > Marine > Oceanic | place: Pacific Ocean | collected 2009-08-22 | reverse complement strand
TATCGCCTTGTTTAGCTACAACAACATGAGATTTTTTAGGATGGTTAGGAGTTCGTTTAGGTTTATTAAAACCAGATACTCCAGCTCTAGCTAGTCTTGGATCTTTCTTTTGTGGCATTACATATTTTCTCTTCTTATTGTTACCTTTGCTTTTTGTATTCCATCTTTTGCTAAGTCCATAGCGTCTTTAGCTTCTTTGCGTTGTCTTTCTAAATCTGTATTCTCATCATTGATCATAACTTTAGCTTCTTCTAATCCCATTTCATCTGAATGAATCTTGGCATCTAGTGCAAGTTTAGCTTTACGTAATTCTAAATCAGCTTGTTGAATTTCAACTTGCTGTTCTGCTACACTTTTCTTTTCGCCTGCTAGTATTTTAGCTTTCTCTTCATCAAGCTTCATTATAGAATCAGAAGCATTAGCTGTAATTAAAGCAATTTGATTTTCCATTTCAGGAGGTAAAGGTTGTCCAGCCATAATAGCTTGTTGCAGTTGCGGATCTTGTACCATTTGTATAACTGAATTTCTATACTTCATCGCTAAGTGATCCTGTATATGTGAAGCCAATGTTTGTGTCATTGGAGCATTTTCTTTATACGCTGGGTTGTTCATTAGAGAAGCGTGAGCTACTATATGAGCATCATGATTTTGATCAGGTCTTGGTTGTAATGGTGCCCCCTTCATAGCCGCCATGTTTTCTGAAACAGGGTCAGCAGATATAGGTTGTTGTTTTTGTTTTAAATATCTTTGAGGTTCCTCAATACCCATTGCTGTAAACAATTCCATGCCTATTGCTTCCATGTTGTAAGCAGCAGGATTTTGTTGTGCTATTTGCATTACTGCATTTACTTTAGCAATACGGTGTGCTTCCGTTGGCATATTAGGATCTGACACAGGTATAACATCAATAGACTTTAAATTAAAGTCTTCTCTGAAAACTTGTTGTGCACCACCTGCGACCTCGTAAGGATACATATCAGGAAGATACTCATGATCTAGTCTCGCGAGTATTCGCAGGTCTTTGGATTGAGCGTTATGCAGACGCTTGTGCACTGCTGAAAATAACTTTGAAGATTGCTCTAACAAAGCCATAGTAGTTCCTACTGGTCCATAGTTAGAAGCGTTTTCTACTATGTTGTCAGAGGAGTCAGCAAACTCTTTTGCAGCATTAACTACATACTGCATTAAATTGTATAGGGTACCTGAAGGTTCTTTAAATGGTAAAGGCTGTAGAGACTTGCCTAAGTCACCCGCAGGACTATTTACTTCTCTCCACTCACCAGGAGCTATAGGCTCATCAGGCGCAAGCACTCGAAGTCCATGTGCTTTAAAACCACCAGGTAAATTTGCAAACGTACCAGCATCTATCAATTGTCTCATTGATGAAGTTGCTGTTTTTGTTAAACCTCCAATTAAGTGAATGTAACCATAACCATAAAAACCTAAACCAGGAATCATGTAATAGTGAGTAAAATATAATTTCTTTTCTTTTTTAACATCGTCCTCATCCCAGTTTCTACGAATAGCTAGTACTACTCCGTCATCTGTCATGTGGACAATGTATGGTAATTTTAAACCGTTAGGATCTTCAAAACCAGGTAAGTCTAAGTTCACGTGCATCTCTAAGATTTCAACACGTTCTGTATCTCCGAAAGGTTTTGTTATTCCTAAAACTTCATTCGATGCATCTTCTGCATCACTTTCTGATATGCTGCTTTCATCAACTTCTACGTCTCTAAAAGTTCCAGCCATCTGAAATTTTTTAATTTCATTCATAGACATTGAGTATCTATGTGTAAATCTTTCTGCAGTCTCTAGGTCAGACGCAAAATAGTCTATATAAAAATCTTGTGCTTTAATATATTCTGTTCTTGGACGTTGTAAAGAAATATCCCAATAAGTTTTTTTAAATGCTGAACCATATAAAGAAACATAAAATAATAATCTATCGAGTTCAGGTCCATACTCTGGCATTTGAATCTGTGTTTGGTAATTCATAAAATGCCTTACACGATTTGCTTGCTCCATCTTTTGTGGAGTTTGTGATCCTACAATACGTGTACGGATAGGTCCTTCTGTTGGAAATAATTCTTTATAAGCTTTCGCTTGAAACTTTACAACTGCCTGTGCTAGTACAGGATGTGATGAAGATGCTGCTCCTGGAAAAGGTTCATTACTATCTTCTGATTTAAAACCTAAAAGGTCTACTCCTTCTTCTGCAATTGAATCATACTCACTTCTTGATTCTTTATCTCTTTCAAATGAATCTTGTAATTCAGATCCAATTAAACTAAGATCTGATTCGTCAATTATTTCAGCTAGGTTAGCATCATGAGATGCTTCCATTGCATTATCCTCCATGTCATCAAACAAACCCATAGCCTCAGCTTCTTTCATGAGAGCTTGGTTTTCTAATGTTACTTCTGCACCGCCATCTTCGTTGACAGTAACTTCTTCTTCTGCTGGAGTTAGTTCATCAAAGAGAGTTAGATTCTCTCCCTCTGGGTTATTTATAATTTCTTCTATTGCCATGTATCAATCCTTTAATAAAAACGTCTGCGTTTTCTATTATATATACTTTCATCCCCCAAGTCAAGCCATGAATTATCACTGTGCTCTAAATACCCTCCATTTCTCACATACAAGACTGCTTGTGTAACAGAGTCTACAATATCATCATGAGGTCCTGATGGAAATTGCCTACATTCTTCTATTACTTCTTTGCTCCAGACTTTGCTAAGTGGAGCATATATTCTAGAATTATGAAACAAAGAACTGACAGCGTATGCTCTAGATACTTTGTCTCTATCTGGCTGGTATTCTTGAATAGGTAACCCAGCTAATCTTAGATCTTGTATTAATGATTGACCTGAAGCTTTTTTCTCAATAACTATAGAATCAGGATTATGTTTTAAATATTTTTCTACAGCTTTTTCCCTTAGAGTTGGAAAATCCCAGCGACCTTTCTCCATTCCTAGCAGAACCATGTTTGCTAAACTAATATCATCTTTTTTAAATATACCCCATGTAGTCACAACAGAGTAATCTGCAGTATTTTTAGTAGAGAACGCTGTATCCCAAGACTGAATAATAAAATCACACTCTGGTGGGTCTTCACTAGACCAATCTTGCCAGTAATCTACTTGAATTATACCTCCAGATTCAGAAGATGGGCTCTGTAAATACAAAGCATCAAACTTAAAAGGCGGAGTATTGTTTTTTGTACGCACAATATCGTCTGTTGTCCAACAAAATCCTGCAGGTCTGTCAGGTGCAGGCCAAAATGATTCACCAATCTTAGGTGTTGGGTAGGATTTTTCTAAATATCCTTGATCTATCAAATCTTTGCGGGCAGTTCCTAATTGAGATGCAGATTCTGCAGTATTTAATGCAGGAATCCTGACTACATTCCACTTATCTGCTAGTGGAGAAGCTTCTTGTTGCTTTAACAAGTGCCCCGCCAGGTCATTTTCGTGCCATCTTGTCATAACTAGCACAACTTTTCCACCTGGCATCAATCTTGTACGCAAACCTGAAGCATACCAGTCATTCAATTGGTCTCTTCGCGTCTTAGAAAACGCATCTTGCTCTGATATAGGGTCATCAATGACCGCAAGGTGTGCACCAAAACCTGCAATACCAGATCCAGAACCAGCAGCTAAGAAACTTCCAGCTACTTTCCCTTCTGTTTCTAATGCCCAGGAGTTTGCCGCTCTATTATCTTTACGAATTTTTACTTTAGGGAAGATAGTTGTGAATGCTGTGGTGTTTATAATGTCTCTAATAGTTCTACCGAACTTAGTAGCTAGATCGTCTGAGTGAGATACTGCTATCTCTTGCCAATAAGGATTACGACCTAGCGCCCAAGCGGGGAAATATGTTGATGTAATTAAAGACTTAGATGAACGCGGAGAAACAAAGACCATAAGTCTATCTGTTTCACCTTTCTCTAACCCCATGAGTTCATCACAAAGTAAACGGTGATGCGGACCTACATTAAATGATGGGTTCATTAACATTACAAAAGATAACAAGTCATCACGAGCTTGTTTGACAGCTAGTCTTGTAGCTGCATCTCTGTCTGCTAAATTAATCTGATTTGATAAATCCAAGGCCACCCCACAAAATTAGTTGTGAATAAATATCAATGGGTTCTTTGCCTGTGTACGGTTCTAGGTTTGGTGTTAAAATCATTTTTTGTCTCCTGATACAACTTTAAGTTTGGGTGTCGCGATTCTTGTAAGACGTTCAATATCTCTTTCGATATCTTCATCAGAGTTACCCGATGCAAATGCATTCATAATGGTAGTCTCATTAACTGTCTTATCTGTCCACAGTGCTTTGTGTTTACCCAGTAGCTCTAAACTACGAATAGCTGCATTGAAGTCGCCCTCTTGTTCTGTTCTATCTGCGATTCTCACTAATCGCCTTAGGATATCATCTGCATCAATTGCTGCTCGTTTGAAGGATGTTTCTTTCAGCTCTTCGATTCTCTTACGTATGATGTCATGCTTTAAAAATTTATACGCATTACGCTCTGCAGATAACTTACCATAGCCCGCTCTTTTTGCCGCAGCTATGGCGTTTAGATCTTTAATAAATTCAGAGCAGAAAAGTTCCTGCTTGTCTGTCAACCCTCTTTCGTTCTTTGCCATGAAAAAATTATAACATATTAACCCTTGAATTAGCAAGGGCTAGCATGGTACCATTTACATAACTCGTTTCACACGAGTCTCCTGTAATAGAGGGGGCTTTAAAACATCGCCCTCACTCGATGTGCCCCCTCGCCAAAGGTAAACCGCATGGGTCATCATAGAGTAATATCCAAAGAAAAAATAAAAAAGAGAATTTTGCGGCTGCTTTTGGTATTGTCACATGGGCTTAGTCCTAATCAATTTGCTTCCCTACTGGCTGACTTTATTTCAGAAGGGGGCACGCGAAAATCAGACAGGGTAGATCTTAGCCTCAAAGAGTATATAGACAAGTATAAGCACACCCCGTGAAACCGTGGGAACGTGGGAACGTCCTTTAAAAAAAAGTCTAAAATTTTGCTAAAATTTTTTCTGCTGCATATGTGCATGTGCATGTCTTTAGTTTTTTGGGGGTGGGGGGTAGTTTAAAAGAGGGTAGGGTGTGGAATAGGTCTAGTTCTAACGCCAAAAGTCAACGCCTCCCGCCTACAGGATCACGATATACCTCCCTATATGCTGAAAAACCCCTGCGTCAAAACGCACATATACTTCTTTTTGACTTTGTGCCATAATAGAAACATCAACAAAGGAGACGAAAAAAAATGGAAAAGAAAAAATTTAGACTAACAGACAGAACAAGAACAGGAATGATGCGACAGATTGACGCACACAGCCGAAGAACTAAAGTGTCGCACCTATACCAAATAGCTAAGGTGGGTAAACTGTGGATAACTCACCCAACCAGGGCGACAATATAGCACAGGGTATGCGATAAGGGGCAGTTGCCCCTTATCAGATAGTCTGCGACAATATGCCGATTGACTAATAATCGATTGGTGATACAATCAAGACTAGAAATACAGATGCGTGAAAATCGTAGGCGACCCCATGCCTAAAAAAAGGTGCGACCTTATGTCACATGAGCGAATTGTCGCAGTAATTCAGTCATTTTATATATACAATATGACAACTACTACGTTTACATTTGTTTACATTTCTTAAGTACTATTTAAAAATTAGATGTGAGATACTGAGTACAGAATTAAGAGATAACCAATAAATAACAACTTAGTTATTAACTAATAATCTTTTATTATTATCAAAATTCTTAAATAACTACTGCGACAGAATGCACATATACTTTAAAAATTATTCTGTCATACTAAAAGAACAATAAAACAAAGGGGTAAAAAATGGCAAACAGAACTTTATATATGGATTTGAATGGCAAATTAAAAAGAGGGTTTGAGAATGGTCAAAAATGGCAATTCAGATCATCAAATCAAGAAATGAGATACGCTTTAATAAATGGAGTGTCTTATAGAAAAGCGAAAGCACACAAAGATTATGAATATTGGAACAAGTTAGCTAGTGCCTAACATGTGACAATGTGTCAAATTGAATTGATCTAGCAATTTGATACACTACTAACAGATCAAAAAAGTGAGGTACTAAAACAATGTTTAAAAATATAAACTTAAAAAAATTAAACTTAGCAGAACTAAGAATATTATTAGAAAGTATCGATTTATATGTAGAAAGGAATTCGGGTATTGGTGGAAGTAAGCCTTTTATATCTGAAGAAGTAGAAAACAGTTTAAAAGATTTTGGTAATGAAATATGTGAGGTAATTCAATCAAAATAATTAGATATGAAGCTAAATCCTAGTTTCCTCCTTTTCAAATAGGATTTGGCTCTATACCTAAAGTATAGAAGAAAGCGAAATAAAATGAGTAAAATTGTTAATGTGTTATATGGTAGTTTTATTGACTATCCTAAAGTATTCGGAAATGTAAAAGCTACTTATGAAAGCGTATCAAAATATCTAAATACAGAAACCCCTTATTTAGATAGGAATGGAGTGCCTTACCCCGCAACCTATTCACGATTTAATGCTATGTATAAGAAGCAAGGATTTATAACAGTATATACTGATTCTAGTTTAAATCATCAAGAATGCTTACAGGTACAAGCTACAACTATGAACGAGGGAGCATAATGCTCTTTAACAAAAAGGTTAACTTAGAAAACTTTATTTCTAATGCGACAGAATGGCTACTTGTAATTACTTCGGTATTTGGTACAATCCTAGCTATATTTTTAATAATAATAATGAGGTATTATTCATGACAGAAACAAAACAAACACTACTAAAAACTCTACGAAATACTTCTTGTCTTACATTAGGTAAATCGTACTATGATGTATTAAAGTTTATGCGTTATTCAAATATACTAAATACATCTTCAAATGATATATCAGAATATTTTGACAAGGATGATATAGTAGACTGCTTCAACCTTATGGATACAGTAATTAAAGAAACAAGACTTCTATATATAAATCTAATTCCTATACATGAGATGTCTAATGAAGAGTATATAGTAGAAAAAGGTAAAAGAAGTAGAAGCATAATACCTTTTAAATACAAGCTTATCACTGAAAGTTGTACGGACTACGATCTCAGACAGTGCATGGATTGTGATACCTATATGCATGAAGATGAGGCAACCTTTATTGAAGGTGCAAATCTTGAAAGGTTTGTTTGCAGTGGTTGTCTTGATGCATCATACCGATATCATGAGGATGACGGAATGTATTACCACGAAGATGATTTTCCTTATGATGATGAAGAATACTATGATGAGGATGATGATGAAGAAAGTTATGGTAGATACGCATATGATTACAATGTGCTTGATACTTTACCTAACAAGGTAAGTCTACCAAGTGATACAGATGACGAAATGCTACTAGGATATGAGGGTGAATGGGAAGCTCGTAATGATATATGCCTTAGAGGTGTAGTATCAGATATACATAGTACAATGCAAGACTTTGCTTTGGTAAAGTATGACGGATCGCTTCGTAATGGTGGTGAGATTGTGACTGCACCAGCTACCTTAAAAGCACAGAAATACTATTGGTCAAAATTCTGTGAGAGTAAGAAAGACTTTACAGGGCGTATCAAATCATGGCATACTGAAACATGTGGTACACATATCCACGTAGGCAGAAAGTTTGTGACACCTTTAGATATTGGTAAACTATTAGTGTTCATCAATAGCAAACACAATGCAGAGTTCATTCACAAGATCGCTGGTAGATCATCTAGTCAATGGGCAAGACGATCCGATAAACATATTAAGAATGGATTGCAAAGAAGCGACAAGTATGAAGCTTTAAATCTAGGCAAAGCTAGTACCATTGAGTTCCGAATATTCAGAGGCAACCTCAAGAAGTTTGGTATATTTAGAAACCTAGAATTTGTACATGCTTTGGTAAAATTTGCAAAACAATCAGCTTACGATATAGATACTACATCTGTGTCTAATCTGACATACGAAAACTTTGTAGACTGGGTAGGATTGCAAAGCAACAGAGCAATATATCCCTACCTATATAAGTGGCTTGTTAAAAACGATTACGTTAAAAGCAAAGCTAGAATAAATACTATTAACGAAAGTGAGGTAAACGAATGTGCTTAATAGTTAAAACAAATGACTCATCTGAAGTCAAAGAAAACCTAATCAAATCAGCTTATCAGAATAATTCTGACGGATTTGGTATCATGTTTCTACGTAAGGGTAGAATACAAACAAGAAAGATTGTACCTAAGACTGCTGACGATATCGTCAAGCTATTTGATGAGTACAAAGACATGAAGATTCCAATGGGATTACATTGGAGATTCACAACTGCTGGTAGTAGCAACAAAGGAAACTGTCACCCATTTAGTGTACTAAATGCTGAAGAGCATGGGCGTGATGTTTTCATGATGCATAACGGACCTGCATTACCAACGCCTATGATCGACAAAGACAAGTCTGATACTCATCAATACGTTAAGTATGTACTACGTCCAATGTTAGCTAACAATCCTGAATTGTTATACAATACTGAATGGCAAGAAATGATTGCTGAAAGTATTGGTAGTGATAAGCTATTGTTCCTAGACAGTAAGACAAAGCAATTCACAATCATCAACGAAGATGAGGGTGAAACACTAGAGAATGATATGTGGCTATCCAATACGTACTCTCTATCAAGAGGTATGGGTATGGATTACGATCCTATAACAGATACATTGGGAAGTAATAAACCTAAGCTAACATACACCACCTATGGTACTAATCACAGACTCAAAAGTGATTACTATGATAATTGGGATTTAGGTCACTCATTCGTAGACAACTATGACTACGACAAAGAAGAACACGTACCCCTAAGTAATAAATGGGATATGTGTAGAGATGGTGAACTGTATAACCTATGTGATATCTATGGTGCTACAAGTGATGAGATAAATCAGATTGTGCAAATGAATCCCTCGGGTACGGCAGAACTATTGCATGACTTATGCTACGCTGATGAAGAAGAGATGTATGATTCTGTACATGAACTCACTCAGCTTAAATACAAATCAACAAAGAAAGGTAATAAATAATGACTAAATCTGTATACCATATGAATAAGATAGGTAATGATACATTGTTTGGTGTATCATTATTCACAGGCGATAACTTCATTGAAGTATCACGCAAAGGAAGTAAGTCTAAGGTTCTAATGAATGTACAAGAAGCTAGACAACTACCTAGTCACATAATTGGTAATGATAATATCAATATAAGTACAGCTTTGTATCGTGAATACGATAACGATTCGCTCTATATGAAAAATATAAATTGGAGCATCGCCAAAATTCTACCTGCTATATACCCTTCATTACATAGGTATAAAGTTATAGAACAAGACGGAAGTTCTGTTGATAAGCTTAGGCAGAATCTAACTGAGCGATTAAAACTCTTGGGTAATGCTGGTTCTGTTAGCAGAAGAAATATCTCTGAGTATATACTAATAGCTAGGGGTACACGAGTATCTTATTATGACTATGATGCAACTGAAATGGAAGATAAAACCTCCGCAAGACTTAGAAGGTTCATGAAACGTTCTAACATATGGCAATCATATCCTAATCTATATCCTAAGCTGCGAGATAAATTACCCTTCTTCAGTAGTAGTGGGCAGACACTCAATCCTTTTGATGTAGCATTTAGATCATACAATATGCCAAAAGGTATACCAAAATCAATGAAGTTATTTAGTGCCTGTTTAGGTAGAAATAAATTCAACATTGTATTTAAAGACCACGAAAAACATCTAGCTGATGGTCAATACCCTACTGAATGGGATGACTCTATGTATTCAATCCCATTAACTTAAAAGATTAGCACGGCTAATACCTCACGAGTGAGGGGGCACGGCAAAATGAATTGCAACACCCCCTTACTCACAATATAACACCGACAGATCACCGACAAACCCCGAATAACACCCATTCCTAGTATGTCATACCTTAACCCTTTATATATATCTATATATAATAAAAAAATAATATAATTAAAATCGTATATTAGAGGGGTGGGGGTGGGGTACTCGGTTATGGTGTAATACGAGGACATTCGGTGTTCTCTCGGTATTATACTAGTGCGACAAAAAAGTCATTGAATTATTCACAGAAAGGATTATAATATGGAAATGATAATAAACGATTTAAAGACTGAACTTATTAGATTGAACTCAGAACTATCTGATTCTCTTGATAGGTACAAAGAACGAGATGAACTAACTGATGATGAACTAATAGCACAAGGTTGGTTCGAGGCAACGGAATACTTCAACAAGAAGTTAGAACAATTAACACAGGAAAGTGAGGAAGAATAATGAAAAAATATAAAGTAGTTATAGATATAAACAAACAAGAAACATATTTTGTTAAAGCTAATAGTGAAGAAGAAGCAGAAGAAATGGCTATGAGTGGGGAAGGATATAGCGAAGCACATGATTGGCAGGAATGGGCAGGACTTGTAGAAACAACATTAGAAAGTGAGGAAGTAAATGGGCAAAGTTAAAGCATGGCTTATGGAACTAGAAGAACAAGACGATAACAACCTAAGTGAATATGAAAAGAAACTTGTAGCTGAACTAAAGAAAGACAGAGAAATGTTTGGAGATAAGGAAGCCGAAATAAAAGAAAGCGAGGACACATAACATGTATACAGATGGGAACGTAATTGAAATAGTAATGATAGCTTCAACTATCGTGCTCGTAATGGCAGGTGTGCTATGGGATTAGATATATTATTATTTTTAATGCTGGTAATCATGGGTGCTTTAGGATATGGTGGAGCATATCTTTATATGCATAAACAAATCGTACAAAGAGAAGTAGAAATACAAATACTTCATATGTACATTGAGAAAGAGATACACAATGAACGCAAAAGAACACTCAGAGTTTAGTACACTAGAAAAACTAAATGCTAATGGGAACTTATCAGTCAACAAAGCATTAAGACTTTTTGAATTACGCGAAAAAGTAAAGAAGGAAAAGGGTAGAGATGACAAAGAAAGAAAGTAAGATAGTTAAAATAGAAGATAGACACAACCTAGCTTTCGCTAAAGGGGTGTATCAATTTATGGATAAGCATATATCTAGTAAAGAAACCGAAGCATTTATTGTAGAACGCATGGCTAAATGTTATGATGCATTTCCTCAACAAAGGATAGAGGATCACAAAGCATACTTCCAATGGTTAGGAATACACAATGAAGGGTGAGGATTTAGTATGGGATATAGCCTATTGGAATCCCTCCGACACTGTGACGGATGAAGAACTACAAAGATTCCTTGACAGTGGCGTAGGTACAGCAGAATATAATCCTAAGTATTATAATGTCCGACAATTTGTCGAAGCATTTAACAGGCAAGAGATCAGTGACATGGGTTGGTTATACCACACACCCCGACACAATGACAGTAAGAAAGGACAGAGCTAAATGATAAAGAACTTAATATATAGACTATTAAATATCAAGAAACCTAAACCATTAACTAAAATGAAATGGGTCTGGTATAATATACACATAAGAGACGATGAAGATAATAAATTTGTTGACATTCGTTCTAAAATGTGATAAGAATATATTATGAAACTACCTAAGTACATAAGAGTTGGTGCATTTAAAGTTGAGTTAGTTTGTATACCTCATAAATTAATGTACGAAGTTGGTGAGGCTCAAGGTACGTTTGTAATTAAACCTCCCTATCAAATCTTTCTAGACAAAGAGATGATTGAACTAGGGGGTGCTGACGCAATCAATGTAGTACTGCATGAACTACTGCATGTAGGTTATTATCAATATCATTTGAAAGAAAAAGAAGAAGAAACGATTGTTAATTCATATGGTAATTTTATAACCGAAGTGCTATGTCATAGTGGACTAGGTGATTGGATTAAGTTTGAAATGGAAAGGGAAGGAAAAGAAAGTGGAAGAATACCTGTTCGTGTACGGAACGCTAAAAAGAAACGAAAGACTACACGATCTTCTTAAGACGCAAGAGTTTATAGATACTGCAATAACTGTAGACTCAAACTTTAACATGGGAGATTTAAGTAATGCTTATCCTATAGTGTACAGAGGTAAAGATAATACTGATGTATTTAAGTATAAGATAAGAGGCGAGGTTTTTAAAATAACTAACGAAGCTATCTATCATTACATAGATAGAATGGAGAGAGGGGCATCATATAAAATGGTAGAGAACTTAGTTCGCCTAAGTAATAAAACCCAAATGATTGTTAAGATGTATGTCATGGAAGATATACCTTACGCACCTAGCTTCTTGACTAGAGAAAACATAAAGATAAAAAGAAATGTAATGGAATGGAGTAATCCTTGACAGACTTTGAAGAATTTTGCATTGCATTTACTAAGCTTTTAATAGTAATGACTTGGTTTGGAATACCCTCGCTACTATTATTTAGTGCTATTTATCATTTAATAACATAAGAAAGGACTACATTATGACTAAGAAAAGACTATACGAAACAGGTGATGAGCACCTATTAGATGAGACACTCGAATTGTTTGACGACAGGATGGACGTTAACGAATTTATGGATGATCCTAGATTTGATTCAAACGATTACGAATATTTACAGGAGGTACATGGAGATGGGGTTCAATCCAAAGACTTACAATTTATTCCAACAGATAGATATTTCAAACGCTTTGGAAAAGGCAAGTAAATATATTGATTCAGTTGATAAAGAAGACGTTAAACTAACGATACCAAGCGGCAATCCTTTCGCTTTAAAGATGAGGATGCACCGATATATAAAAGCATATCGTGAACAGATGGCTGGTAAAGATGATGTTGATCATAACAAGTATGATATGCTGTCCATAGATACAACCAAAGAGGGTGTGGAAATTTCTAATGTCCTTGACAGAATTGAAGACTTGGTTATCAAGGATTCAGATACAGGAGAAGAGATATGATTGAAGAAGAACAGTATAGATTAGAATTTGAAAAAGCGGTGGAAGAATTAAAACCAGCAATTATAAAAGCAAGTGAACGCTACTCAACAGATGTATTAGTATCTGCCATGATGGAGGTAGGCATGAGATTGTCTTTCCTAAAGTATGGAGCAATGGGGATGCTTAGCTTACTAGCTGACGTTCTACATACAACATCTACGTCTGGTCAAATGATAGACGAGATGCAAAAAGAAGCTCTCAAATCAGAGAGCGAAGTTGTAAATGCTTTCAAACATTATGGTGAGGAGACCAAACACTAATGGCTAAAGAAAAAGAAGAAGATACTCTAGAGATTCCTACAGAATTATTAGAGACAGATCCCTTAGAATTAGCAGAGAATGAAGAGGGAATTAAAACTATTGTGGCTTACTTAAAAGCAACAAGAGAGAATGTGAGACAGGCAGAAGCTAGTGGCAAGAGAATAAGTAAGAGTACTGCTACAAAGACAGCGCCTAAAAAGTTCGACAAGAATCCTTTAGACTTGTTGTTATCTGAGACATGAAAACAGTAGTATTTTTAATAGGGTATTTATGTTTAGGTCCTGTTGATGATACGAAATGTATCAACATGGCATCACAATTTTTATATCCTGATGTTAATAATTGCGAGATAGCACGTGCAAGTATATCAAAAGAACTGAATGACATAGATGGTCTGATGTTGAAATGTGTTCCATCAGATTTGATTGAGAACTATGTGGAGTATAGACCTAATGTTATACTGCCATCAATAAAATAAGGAGACATCATGAAGAAATACATACACGTAAATCAACACAAGATTCGTAGTAATAAAAAGAATAATGAAAACGAACCTGTGATTACTGTAAAGGAAGGTAGAAAAAATACTTACTGCCATGAAGTTACAATCAAAGGACCTTCAAAGGTTTGGTATGGTGGTAATGATAAAAGCATTCTATCTTGTGGTGCGCGTGTTGTAATAGAAACAGAAGCTGATATAGAAATGAGGAGACAATAATGAGTGAGTTACCAGAGAGACTACGTAAGTTCGTGTGGAATGAAAGAGGTGCCCCCATCCAAAAGGTTTGGGATACATCTAGCTTAAGTTCTTTTTTAGCATGTCCTAGATATTATGATTGGTCTGTGCTAAATGGTTGGAAACATGCTAGCTATGGTACTGCCACAGGATTTGGTTCAGCCGTTCACGAAGGCTTTGAGCAGATGGAGATTGCAAAGTTCGAAGGTAAATCTAAAGACGAAGCACTGCAACGTGCTATTAAATTTGTGCTCGAAAATTTTGGCGAGGATCTAAAAAACTCTGATGATAAAGCACGAGGATTAGAATCTGCACTACGTGCTGTAGTGTGGAGAGCCGAAGAATACTGGGATGATAATCTTAAGTTAGCTACTATGCCTGACGGAACGCCTGCTCTTGAGCAGAGATTCGAAGTACCTATTGGCGAGAGAGGTCATAGATTCAGTGGGCGAATTGATAAGATAGTTACGATAGATGATAGATTATATATTGTAGATTTTAAAACTACAAAGACTGCGTTGTCTGATTATTATTTCAAAGGCTTCATGCCAAACAATCAGATCTTCGCATACATATGGGCATGTCGTGAGGTACTTAAGTTGCCTGTTGATGGTGCTATCATTGACGGAGTACAAACAGGTGTTAACTTTACAAGGTTTGCTAGACAAGTATTCAATGTACAAAAAGAATTGCTTGACGAGTGGTATGATGATACGATTCATCACCTTGATATATCAGATGTATATGCTAACTCTGGCTACTACCCCGCAGATTTTACTGCGTGTAATAATTATGGTGGTTGCAAATTTAGAGAGACTTGTTCACATGCAGGTAATCAAAGAGAGATGTTCTTTAAAGAAGATTTCAGACAAGAACTTCACGCAGATTTAGAAGAAACAAAACCAACAGTACTTGAAGTGGTAGAAGGGGGGAAACAATGAAACTAATAATGATTGACGCAATGTTGAAACATGCTGAAGGACAGATTGCAAAGCACAAAGCAAATGTATTAATTTACATGGATAGTGCTGTCGGTGTTGGTGAGCACACTGATATACTAGAAAGTATAGAGAAAGAACTTAATGCAATGGGTAAGTATGAAGAACAAATTGAGTTGCTTAATAAATATTTTCTTGACAATTAATTTATTTAGTATATACTTACAACTTAAATAGGAGACCGTAATGGCAAACATTAGTAAACATAAATCAACAAGTGTTACCAAGCTACTACTCGTAGGAGATAGTGGTAGTGGTAAGACATCTGCCCTGGCGAGTTTAGCTAACGCAGGTAAAAAACTACGTATCCTAGATTATGATGACGGCTTAGATATTCTACCAGAATACTTGACACCTGAAGCAGTATCTAGGGTATCATATGTTACATTAAGAGATTCACTAGGACAAGCTACTGCGTTTAGAAGGGGGGCACAATTGTTGTCAACTTGGAAAGACGGAGAAGAGAACTTAGGTTCTGTGAAAGAATGGGGAGACGATACTGTTTTAGTTATCGATTCTCTAACGTTGATGGGCGAAGCGGCACTAAGGGGTGCTCTTGTCTTCAACAATAAGAAACCTACCGAGCAACCAACCCAACCTGAATGGGGAACTGCCGCTAGAGATGTACAAAATATTCTTCAATATATTACAGGAGACGAGGTGAAATGTAACGTGGTAGTTACTTCACATATTCAGTACATGGAAGGCGAGTTAGGAATTGCGAAAGCATATCCTACTTCCGTAGGCTCAAAGCTATCTACTAAGATAGGTAGATACTTTAACTGCGTATGTCGTATTGATAGTAAGACAACAAGCAAAGGCAATGAACGTTCTCTGAGAACAGTATCTGATAACAAGATGGATCTCAAAGTAACTGCGCCTAGCTTGATTGAATCTAACATGGAACTAGACTTGAACAAGTTGTTTACTTCCATACAATCAAATGCGAAAAGTAAACTTGAAACAAGCAAACCGAAAGGAGACAAATAATGTCAAACATTGCTGACTTTCTAAACATGACACCCCAGGAGACACCTGAATCAGTTGTATTACCTGAGGGTAGTTATGACTTCACTATCACTAGCTATAGAGCGGATGTGGTAGGGGAGAACCAGACACCACTTGTAAAAGTGAATGTCAAAGCTACAGGTATTTTAGAATCGGATCTTAAGGATTCTGATCTGCCTAATGCAGAGCCGACACGTATGGAGTTTTGGGCAACTCCGAATGCACTGAAGGTTAAGAACCCTGCAACGGGTCTTAAGTCTTTCCTTACATCAGGGATTGAGTTAGGTCATGTAGATGACTTACCTTATAGTGAATTGCTAGAAATGGCAATAGGCAAATCCTTCAAAGGAGTTGTCAAACATGAGATGGTTGGTAAGAATAAAGATATCTTACAAGCCTCAGTAAAAAGAATACTGAGTAACTAATCATGACACAGCACGCAGTTCTTAAACCAGTTCCATCTCAGAAACCAAAGAACGATCTGCAATGTAATGTTGCTTTTGTCTTTGACTTTCCTACTAACGATGAGGCTAGACTTGGCAAAATTATGACAGGTTCTGCTGGTAGAATGTTCAACCAGCTAGTCGAGATATTAGACATAGGTGTGGAGAACTGCTTGCTGACATACGCAATCTCTACTAAGCCTGCTCAAGAAAACCCAGCATACTTCTTTCATAATCGTGCACAGTACAAAGCATTATGTAAGACAACAGACTGGCGTAGTAAATATTCTTTGAGTGGGTTTGGTTATCTGAAGGAAGAAAAAGAATCAGACATAGAGAGATTAGCAAACGAGCTTAATGCTGTGAAACCTAATATCATTATTGCTATGGGTAGCTTGGCATTATGGGCGCTGACAGGACTAGACAAAGTTGGAACTTACAGGGGAACAATCTTAAATTCTAAAACTTTAAGTGAGGAAACAAAAGTTCTTGCCACGTATAGTCCTAGTGCCATAGTTAGAAACTACGATTTCAGACCGATAGTGCTTGCCGATATAAAGAAAGCATTACTGGAATCAGAAACTAAAGAAACTAAAATAGTAGAAAGAGAGTTATGGATTGAACCAACTATTAAAGACCTTCAAGACTTTGAAGAAAAATATATACGAGAGGACAATGAAGACGTACCTCTTAGTTTCGACATCGAGACCGCATCAGGTGACATTACTTGCATTGGGTTTGCTCCTAGTGATAGTGTTGCTCTCGTAGTTCCATTTTACGATGGAAGAAAAGACCTGAAGAACTATTGGACTTCTTATGATGAAGAGGTACAGGCATGGCAATGGATAAAGAAAATACTAGAGAACGATAAGATAACTAAGGTAGCACAGAATCAAACGTATGATGTATCTTGGTTACGATATAAAAAGAATATACTAGTATCAGGTATAGTGCATGATACAATGCATGCACAACATTCGCTACAGCCAGAACAACAAAAAGGATTGGGCTACTTAGGTTCGATCTATACTAATGAGGGTGCTTGGAAAACTATGGCTAAGTTCTCAAAGAGCACCAGGAAAGAATGATTATAATAAATGAAACGAGCTCCGTACTTTTCGGAGTTACCAATACCAAATGATTTAGTAACTATTGAAAAGGAAGTACGGCTGTGGAGGGCTGTCATAGACCAAGCGTTAATAGATTTTATGACTGTGAATAATGCAAGAGAATTTCAAGCAAACAAAGAGAAAGCAAAGATTTGGTTGCGCGGAAAATCAGAGGACTTTAGTGTTGTGTGTGAGTACGCAGAACTAAATCCTAAAGAAGTGAGAGATGAAATATTTAATATAGTAGGTGGAGAGAATGAGTTATACAAACAATAAAACAACATCAGCTTATGCTACGCAAGTAGGCGGATATCATTATAAAGAGTTTGAAATACAACCATCAGTATTTGTTAATGAAAATAAGATGCTGTTCGCTGAGGGTAATGCTATCAAGTATATTTGTAGGCATACTAAGAAGGGAGGCAAAGAAGATTTACTCAAAGCTAAACATTATATTGATATGATTATAGAAAGAGATTACGATTCAGACGAAGACTAATATGGGAGAAAAAAGCAATGGCAAAAATAATCAAGAATGTAGACATTCAAAATATAGAACTTGATTCCGAACAAACTCTTTGGACATACTGTGCACTAGACTGTGCTGTTACTCTAGAGATTTGGCAGAAGATTAAAAAAGAATTAGACGAAGAGACTACTAAAACTTATCAGTTTGAACTAGACAGTTTAAAACCTGCGATGGAAATGATGCAACGGGGTTTGCTAGTGGACAATGATAAGGTTAAAAATATGCGTGCCCCTCTTAAAGATAAGAGATTAAAGTTAGAGCGCATGCTTAATTTATTTTCTAATGCTGTAGTAGATAGAGATCTAAATCACGCATCACCAAAACAATTACAAGACTTATTTTATAAGTCACTAACTTTACCTCCAGTTATTTCTTACAAGAAAGGTAAGCAAAAAGTTTCTACAGATAGAGAAGCACTAGAACATTTACGTAAAGAATATCCTAGAGCAAGACCATTCTGTAATACTATCATGGCACTACGTGACATTGATAAACAACTCAACGTATTAGATACTACTAAAGATAAAGACAATCGTATACGTTGTTCATATAACGTAGCAGGAACTGAGACAGGAAGATGGTCATCATCGGAATCGCCTTGGGGTACTGGTACTAATCTACAAAACATCACGAAAGACTTACGTTCAATTTTCGTACCTGATCCAGGTATGACTATGTTTTATGCAGACCTTGAACAAGCAGAGTCACGCGTGGTTGCATATATTACTGGCGATGAAGGGTACATCAATGCATGTGAGAGTGGTGACCTTCATACTACAGTTGTTAAAATGGTGTGGCCTAATATGGGTTGGAGTGGAGACGCGAAACAAGAGCGTGCCTTAGCTGACAAACCTTTTTACCTACATTTTAGTTATAGGGATATATGTAAGAGAGCAGGGCATGGCACCAACTATGGTCTTTCAGCTACCTCACTAGGTAGACATTTGCAGATTAAGATATCACACGCTACGAGATTCCAACTGTTATATTATGGAGGAGTTATACCTGTCGATTCTGTAGCACGTTGGCACAAGCAAGATCCCAAGGGAGGCTTTGATGAACTAGCCTCCTATGGGGTTGAGTTTGGAGATAAAGTAAAGTACTTGCGTATTCAGGGAGCATTTCCTGGTATACAAAAGTGGCACTCGGATGTGCATAAACAGTTAGAACAGGAGGGGGCACTAGTGACACCACTAGGTAGGCGCAGACAATTCTGGGGGAGACTCAGTGATGCTTCTACTTTGCGTGAGGCTATTGCCTACGTACCCCAATCTACCATAGGAGATCTATTGAACATGGGTCTTTATCGTGTGTGGAATGAACTCGAAGGTAGAGGGGTACAAGTACTTGGGCAAGTTCATGACGCTATTCTAGGACAAGTGCCAACGGATAGAGTTGATGAACTTATGCCTGAGATTATTAATTGTATGACTAACCCTATCAAGGTTGGTGATAGAGAACTTATTATTCCATCAGTTGCCGAGGTCGGTAACACGTGGAAAGACTTAACAGTATGGGAGAAACATGTCTAGAATATATAAAGATTACATAGATGCTTGTGTTGAAGCGAGTGCCGATAGTCCTATTCCTAAAATATTTAGGAGATGGTCTGCGCTTTCTTCAGTAGCTGGTGCTATCGGGAGACGCGTCTGGTTTCCAATGGCGAACTACGATATACGATCTAATATATTCGTTGTCATGATAGCTGGACCTGGGCGTAACAAATCAGTTAGTCTTGTTCTACCATATAGTAAGATATTTAGTAAGTTAACTACACCACCTGGATCTCAACCAGATCATGAGCAATTTAATTCTGGATTAGATCAGTACGGTATGAGAGAGTACCCTTTGTATTGTATACAAGATAGGATCACTCCTGAGAAACTTGCAGTAGATATGTGTAAGTCTTCTCGTTGGGATATGAGATTGTCAACACCAAGTGATGAGTTTCATGATGGCTCTCTTACTTTAGTTACATCTGAGTTAGGTACATTCTTATCTAGACACGAGAGATATTTACAGATGTTCTTAACAGACATGTGGGATAGTAAAGAAGAGTACTCCCATAAAACAAAAACATCAGGAGAATATATTATTAAAGGTCCTTGTTTAAATTGGATAGCTTGTGCTACCCCTGAACAATTTGTAGACAACCTACCTGAAGATGCGAGGTCTCAAGGTTTGTTATCAAGAATCATACCTGTGTTTTATGATGGTCCAAAAATTCCTCAATCTCTTTTACAAAAAAGAATTGATGATCAAACTATAATGAACTTGAGAGAAGACTTATCTCAAATATCCAAGATGTATGGTCCTGCTCATTTTGACCCTAAAGCTTTTGATAAAATCAATTCAGATATAGAAGCAGGCTTACCGCCTGAGCCTATCGACCCTAACCTATCTGAGTATTCTCAGCGTAGAGTATCTCACTTCATTAAGATAGCCTTGTCAATATCAGCTTCTAATAGTAGTAGTAGGATTATTACTTGGGATCATTGGCAACGTACTAAAGACTTAATGTTTGAAGTAGAAGAACATATGCCTAAAGCATTGGCAGGATTTGGTATGGGTAGAACAGGTAAGATAGCCCAAGATATGGGCACATGGTTTAAGAATACTATGGAAAATAACGGAAATAAATACGTACATCTAAAGAAATTTAAGAGGGAGTTGCTACGTAAAATACCTAACCCTGGCGAATTGGAGCAAACAGTCAAAGCTATGGAGGACTCTGGCTACATCGAAGTAAAAGATGGAGTTGTTTTCCCTAAAGCACTTGAACATGTTTAAGGTAATATGATACAATGCAAAGTTCGACCCTCTACAAACAATACAATCTTAAAGGAGAAACAATGAAGATAAATATAGACTACTCGCGTGATAACCTCTTGACAACAGCAGGTAAAATGATACTAAAAGACAGGTACATGTTACCTACAGAAGCAAGCCCACAAGACGCTTTCGCTAGAGCATCAATGGCTTTTGCTGATAATGAAGCACATGCTCAAAGGTTATACGACTACTCGAGTAAGCTATGGTTTATGTTTGCTACCCCTATACTTTCTAATGGTGGAACTACAAGGGGGCTACCTATATCTTGTTTCTTAAATTACGTAGACGATTCTAGAGAAGGTTTAGCAGATCACTATACTGAAAACATTTGGTTGTCTAGTATGGGCGGTGGTATTGGTGGATACTGGGGTGATGTTAGATCACAAGGTATGGCTACTAGTATTGGTAATAAAACTACAGGAGTAATACCTTTCATGCACGTGGTTGATTCACAGATGACTGCGTTTCATCAAGGTGCAACAAGACGTGGTAGCTATGCGGCTTACATGGACATATCTCATCCAGAGATTGTTGAGTTTATTGAAATGCGCAAACCAACTGGCGGTGACATCCATAGGAAAAACTTAAACTTACATCACGGTGTAAACATATCTGATGCTTTTATGGAAGCAGTAGGTGATGGCAAGCCTTGGGATTTAATTGATCCTCATACTCAACAAATTATAAAAACTTTAGACGCTAGAACTTTATGGATTAAACTTCTTGAAACAAGAATAGCTACAGGAGAACCTTATATTTCTTTTGTTGATACAGTTAACAATGCTTTACCTCAGTCTCAAAAAGACTTAGGTTTAAAGTTTAATCACTCTAATTTATGTTCAGAGATTACACTACCTACTTCAATAGATAGAACTGCAGTATGTTGTTTATCTTCTACGAACTTAGAGTACTATGATGAATGGAAAAACGAGCCGTTATTCATTGAAGATTTAATTCGCATGCTTGATAACGTGCTAGAATCTTTTATTAATAATGCTCCGCAGTATATGTGGAAAGCAGTTAATAGTGCAAGACATGAACGCGCAATAGGGTTAGGAACAATGGGTTTACATACCTACTTTCAAAAGAGATCCTTACCTATTGATAGTCCTATCTCTAAATCTATTAATGAAGATATCTTTAAACATATAAACAAACAAGCTCAACTCGTAAACTATAAGTTGGGAACTGAGAGAGGTTCCCCTTCAGATATGGAAGGTACAGGCAAAAGACACTCCCATGTGATAGCTATTGCACCTAATGCTTCATCTTCTATTATCTGTGGGGGTACGTCTCCGTCAATAGAACCCATGCGAGCAAACTCTTTTTCTCAAAAGACTTTGACAGGTACATTTGAAATACGTAACAAGTACTTAGAGAGAAGGTTGATAGAACTTAATAGGAATAACAAAGAAGTTTGGAAATCTATTACTACTAATGGTGGTAGTGTACAACACTTTGATTTCTTATCAGACGAAGACAAAGAAGTATTCAAGACTGCTATTGAGATAGATCAAAACAGATTGATTGAATTGGCAGGCGATAGACAGAAGTACATTTGTCAATCACAAAGTCTTAATATATTTTTACCACCTGATGTAAACTCTAGAGAGTTACATTTAGTACACTATAAAGCATGGAAAAATAAAGTTAAAACTTTGTATTACTTAAGAAGTCAAGCTTTAAAAAAGGTCGAGAACTTGACTACTAAAATAGAACGAACAGTGAGACCTGATTATAAACAACAAGAAGAAGAGACTTGTGTCTCTTGCGAAGCATAGGAGAATAGATGTCAGTATTTGAAGGAAGAGAATATTATAAACCGTTTGAATATCCGTGGGCGTTTGAAGCTTACGATCAACAACAAAAGATGCACTGGTTACCCAGTGAAGTACCGCTACATGAAGATGTAAATGATTGGAACTCTAAGATGAATGATGCGGAAAAGAATTTAGTAAAACAAATTCTAACATTTTTTACACAGGGAGATGTAGACATTGCACAAGCCTATATGGATGTGTATATGCCAATGTTTAAAAAACCAGAAGTGCGTATGATGTTATCTGCTATTGCTACATCAGAAGCTAACCATGCGCACAGTTATTCTTTATTGAATGATACTATAGGTATGGACGATAGAGAGTACAAAGCTTTTCAAGAATATAAAGAGATGGCAGACAAACATAACTATCTTTGGGAAAGTAAAGGGGGCACGGAAAATCAAAAAGCTATTAGAGATATGGCTGTGTTCTCTGCGTTCGGAGAAGGCTTACAATTGTTTGGCTCATTCATTATGTTATTAAACTTTCAAAGGTTTGGTAAGATGAAAGGCATGGGGCAGATTGTTGCATGGTCTATTAGAGATGAGAATCATCACGTTGAAAACATGATTAAGTTATTTCATACTATACTAGATGAGCAGCCCGAACTTTGGAATGATGAGTTCAAGAAGTCATTGTACGATATATGTAGGGATATGGTAAACCTAGAAGAGAAGTTTATAGACTTAGCATTTGCTCAAGGTCCTGTTGAAGGACTAACTGCTGATGATGTTAAAAAGTATATTCACTATATGGCAGACAGAAGACTATTACAGCTAGGACTGAAACCTAATTATGGTGTAAAAGAAAACCCATTAGATTGGGTAGACTATATAGTTAATGGACAAGCACACGAGAATTTCTTTGAGACTAGGTCTACTGAATATGCTAAAGGTGCGGTACAAGGTGACTGGTCTGATGCATTCTAGTATTGACTTTATTAAAATAATGTGTTATAATTATATTAAGTTTAGTGGGGGGCACAAAGAACCTTTCGAGCCTTAGATGGAATATTTAAGGAAAGTTTGGGGATACTCAACTTCCACACCGAGTGAAGGGCAGATTGAGAAGTCTGCCCTTTTTCTATTACAGGAGAACAAATGAATCAATATCAATACCCACACTCTACCCCTTATGATAGCCTTGCAAAAACGCTATACCTGTCATTCACTGATTTTCAATTGACTAAACGTAACAAATTTGATAAACTCCCTATCAAAGATAAGGACTATTGGAGAGCCTTAGCTGAAATATCTAAACGGGAGAACCTATGGAAAACATGAAGAACACAGTTTTTGGAATAACAAAAACCTCTATCAACTCGCTTGTAAATATGTTTGGTAGTTCTGTATCAGAACAGAATGAAGAAAGTCTAGAAGACTTTGCCAAGACAGAATATAAAGAAGATTGGCAGTGGGCTTTGTCTTATTACAAAAGCAATAAATCTTTTCCTCGTAACTATATAAAGTACTAGGAATAAATCAGACGAACTGGGTAGTGTAAACTACCTAGTCCTGTTCTGAGAACTCATAAAAGAAATTATTATCATCCCCTGCAGTATACTTAGATTTATTCTCAACACCATATTCAATAGTAGATACCTTATAGTCTGGGAACCTCATCTTCTTTGGGGATAAAGACTTATCATAAAATATAACCCTGTTATTAGGCTGAGCCGCAAAGTGTCCGTTGTCTAATTGTATAATATTGAAAGACTTATGTTGTGTAGGTACTTCAGAATACCCAATATCTGGTATGTTATATTCAGGATGACAACTATCTATAGTATATAAATACTCCCCATAATAAAAATTCCCGTTTGGAGCCTTGTATTTACATTTCCCCGACCCAACACTCACCTTTTGTATAACTGAGATGTGGTAGCTAAAACAATCCCAAAGCTCTAAATCCTCGAGCTCCATCTGTTCTTGCGTTTCTTTCCAGACGAATGCCGATATAGGGAGTTTATCGTAGAGAGCGCCCGTTTCGTAGAGATAGGTCTCAAAGTATAACGCACGCCCTTGGATTGATTTGGCAGTAATCCATATACCTGGTTCATACTCACCGTGCCCCCTCTCAAAATCATAGAGATACTCCTTTTTAACAAGGACTTCAGTTGGCGGAACATTAGCTACTAAGAACGCCACTAATGTGCCAACACTCTAATAATATAAGATAGTTTTTCTGCACGGTGCGGTGTCTGCATAGCCCAACGAGAGTCTAGCATTTCATCAGATGCAATTTCGTACTTCCTTTGAGACAAGTTACTTAAGAACTTTTTAAATTTACCAACTCCACTTTCGCCAAGTTGGAATACCATTTCTATAAGAACTTCTCTAACGATACTTTCGTGATCGTCAAGATCGATATCATTGCTTTGAGCAACGCGCATAGCCCCTTGACGAGCGTTTTCCAGATCCAGTTGAAAGGTTTCTTCAAGATCTTCCACGCTGTATTCAATACCTTCTTCATATTTGTCCTCCTTAGTTATCAAATGGCCCCAGCCTATAGTGGCTTTGCCAAGTGAATCTAAATATACGGAACTCCTAAAACCCTCATGTTCCTTTACTCTCTCCTCTAAATTTTTTTGCATTTATATATTCTCCTATTTCTTTTTTGTTAGTAATCCCATAGCACCTTTAGCTCCTTTGATACCAAAGCTGGCTGAACAGGCTATGTATAATAAATGTTTGTAGTAATCAGGTAATGAATGTAGTGCTTCAAATCCTGCTTTAATGTGGGGTGTCCATCCAGGAATAAATACTAGTACCGCAGGAACTAACAGGCATAATAAAATTACCTCGTCTTTCCACGAGCCTTTCATCTGATCTACAGCTGAAGCTTCCCAAGATATTTTACCTGCAATCTGTTGCTCCTTTAAACTTTTCTGCGCTTTAATTTCTGTCAAAGCTAGATCTGCTTTAGCTTTTTTAGTCTCGACAAATCCTTTGACTGTATCTCCTAGTAAAGATGTTAGCGGACCTATTAATAAATTAAACATTATGATACCCTCCTGTATGCTCTAGTTTTTTTTGCAATGCTTTTCGGTTGCTTCACAAACTGTTTGCCCTGCTTTGTTCCTTGGCGCTTTGCTTTTGTCGTGGCCGCATATTCCGCAGATGTCAGGCTCTTGATGGCTTTTTCTGGTAGATACCTTTCTCCTGTCTTGGAAGACGGCTTCCCAGACTTGGTTCGCCACTTTTGTTTTGACCATGATTTAAGACTTCTTTGAGATTTTTTTAGCGCCATGACTTTTCCTTATACTTGCTTTTCCTTCTTTAAAAATGTTAGCAACTTTGTTTTTACCCATAACTTTAGCCCGTTGTTCTCCAACAGTAAGGATTTGAACTTTGCGCGCAAATGGTTTCTTAATTTTTCGTACTTTTGTGACTGTCTTCTTTGCGTCAGTCGGAGTAGCAAACTTGATACTAACAGTGTCTTTCGGATTCTCATCTGTGTATAGTCTTCTTCCTGATCCCTTAGGTTTTTTACCTGTACCTACTTTAGGATCTTTTTTTATTTTTGCCATTATTTTTTAAGACACTTGATAACACTTTAGCTTGACTGGCATGTGATTTAGAAGCTTTATTCAAACCTTTAATTACTTTTTTTATTTTAGCTTTTGCCTTTTTCATTATGACTTATAGCCTCCGCCTTTTGCTTTGTAAGACTTGGCTAACATCTGTGCTTTTCTTGCTGACCATTGCCCAGGTGCACCCCCTTTTCCTCCAGCTTTAATCCTATTGAATAAAGCCTTACGCATAGTAGGTTTAGTATAGTTACCTGCTTTGTTTACAGTAGATTTTTTAGTCTTTGAACTTGTCATATAAAGCCTTTACAAATCCTCTCATTACAACCTTTTGTTTAGGACCACCCTCTCCTCTTCGTTGAGATAGAATAGCTTTCTTTATCCTGCCAGCTTTAGCTCTAGCTCTAGATCCAGGAGTAGAAAACTTTTTCTTCTTGGGTTTCTTTTTTGTACCATTCTTTGTTTGCTGATACAAACCAGCCCTAGCTATAGGCATTAGGTTTTCTTTTTTTTAGCCTTCATTATTTTTTTCTGAAGAGCCTCTGGTAATTTCTTTTGTCCAGCAGTTAAACCTGCCTTAGCCATTGTCTTCATCATATTCTTCTTTGGTGGTCTGCCCTTTTTACTTCCGTATGTTCCTGGTCCTTGTGGCATTACATTTCCTCCTTAGTTTTAGTATGATACTTTTTACCATTCCAAGTAAATTCTTTAGCACCTTCATTTCTGAAGTGTCTAAAAGCTTCTCCGAAAGATACGCCACCTTTAGATACTCCGACATTGTAGTTCTTATCTTTTTTACCAGCTTTATTAGATTCTTTTTTCTTTGATGCTTGTAAAGATGGAGGACCTTTAGAGCTAGGAGTTTTTTTATTTGGAAAAGTTTTTGAATCCTTTTTTACTATTTCAGATTTACTTCCACCTTTAGCTTTTTCTGGGGCTGAATTTGGATTCTTTTTTATCTCACTCTTTGGAGATGTTTTTCCTAATGGAGGTCCTGCTTTAGTACCTGTCTTACCAGTTTTATTTGGAGACTTAGGTTTGCCTCCTGGTGCATTTGATTTAGAAGTGTTGGCTTTCTTTTTAGCTGGTGCTCCTATTCTTGGATTATAATATTTACTCATTTGTTTTCCTTTTTGTTTTGGGGTTACTCAGAATCGTCTGATTCTTCTTCAACTACAACTGCATCTCCACCAACTTTAACAGTAGGAACAGCTAGTATTATTTCATCTGTAATTTTTTCCATAGCAAGTATTATACCACTAGAGAAAGTTGTTGACAAGGGGTAAAAAACGTGGTAATATCCCCAATCTACAGGAGAAAAACATGGCAAGAACAACAAACAAAAATACTTTAATTGATACGTTAAATGCGGTCATTAAAAATAAAGGCAATAAAGCGGCAGCCTCTAGATCCCTAGGAATACCCCGCACTACGTTAATAGAAAGAATAGAAGCGGCTAAATTACAAGGGGTTAAACCGACTATCGTGCCCCCTGATGCAGAAGCGGCATTGATTGAGAAAGATTTCGAGCACGATGCAGAAGTTAGAGAACTTAAAAAGAAAATAGAAGCTCTCGCGAAAGATAATATCTCTCATCAAAGACTTAAGGACAGCCTAATCAAAGCAGAAAAGCATGTAGTCAAACCACCTAAATGGTTAACTAAATCCACGCCTGCGAAGGGGGCACCTGGAGTTCCTACTATTTTCCTATCGGACTTTCACTGGGGTGAAGTTGTGGATGAACAAGCTGTCAATGGTATTAATAAGTATGATAGAAACATAGCCTTGAAAAGATTTAAAAATGTAATCGAAACTACAATTGACTTATGTACTAATCATATGGTGAATCCTAAGTATCCTGGGATTGTGGTACCTCTAGGTGGTGACATGATATCTGGAGATATACATGACGAGTTAGCGGAAAATAATGACGGCACTAATATAGAACATGTGCTAGATTTATTAGATCACTTGACATGGGGGCTTGAGAAATTTGCAGATGTATTTGGTAATGTGTTTGTTCCATGCACATTTGGTAATCACTCTAGAACTTACAAGCAATATCGCCACAAACAAGCCGCGAAAACTAACTATGATTGGATGCTTTATAATTTATTAGCAAGGCATTTTAAAAATGACAAGCGTATACAATTCCAAATACCTACAGGGTTCGACACGGTCTACAAGATATACGGTGTTAGCTATTTGTTAACACACGGAGACAGATTAGGCGTTGCAGGTGGTTCTGGTATAGTAGGTATGCTTGGTCCTATAGCTAGGGGCGTTCAGAAGATTAAGCAAGAGTATAATAATCAAAACAAAACTATTGATTACGTGATACTAGGACACTACCATCAATACATATCTTTAAAAGGTACGATTGTTAATGGATCAACTAAAGGGTATGATGAGTATGCTTACTCAAATCGTTTCGTGTCGGAAAGACCTCAACAAGCTTTATGGTTTACGCACCCTCAGTATGGTGTGACTTTCCAAGTTCCTGTAGTAGCTGACACTTCTAATGTAACCAAGTCTCAAGACTGGGTTTCTTGGATGTGTTAAGTACAAGCTAGGTTGTTAGGGGGTCTTAACCCCTAGCAACTGAGCATCATACATATTCATAGTCATGTCTTTTAAACCTTGTGATGATAATCGCATAGACTTGTATACATCTTGCATAGCTTCTTGTAATAGTCTATACAAGTCTGGCTGAAATTGATAAGTCCATTCTTGTGAACTATTAAATTTGTATAAGTCAATCATAATTTCTTGTAATTGTTTTTGAGATTCTTGTATTGCCTTTACATCACTATCTTGTCTACCAACCATAGCTATTCTAAAAGCTTCTTTAATTCTTCTGTTAAATCTAGATCTAATAACTTGTGTAGCACCTCCGTTAAATCTTTCTAATCTTAACAGCTCTCTGTTTTTAGATATTTCAGTAGGGGTAAAACCTGCAGCCTGTAAGACAATGTCTAATGCATTTAGATTGTCTGTTATTAAAGTACCTTGTTTCGAGTAAGCTCTACCACCATTTACTGAGTAACTATATCCTTTTCCTAAATTCTTAATGAACGTAGGAGTTAAAGCACTATATGCCCCTTTAAAACTAATACCTCCTGTGCTTCTAAGTTCTTCTATAAGACTTCTTGCATTTTGAAAAACAATAGCACCAGGTGCTCCTAAAAACTCTTCTATTCTAGCACCACTACTAATACCTAAAGCTCCAGCAACCGCTCGGATTTGACCTGATCCAGGTATAACTCCTAAACTTAATCTTTGTTGCACGTTAACATTTGCAGCAGCTTGGATAACTCCATTTTCAAAATACTCTATAGCTTTAGCAGGTAAACCAGCATCACTTAACATCTCTCTAAATTCTTTTCTAAGATCTACATCCACACCTGGGAATAGTCTACCTAAAGTAGATGCTAACCAAGAAGCATCATCTGCTCCTGGTAATCCAAAAGCTCCTCCAGTAATCAATAACATTAAAAGCATTTTTGCAAATATTTTTTGACCTACTAATTTGTTACCTCTACCTCCTGCTGTAGCCATTCTATATAATAAACTAAACATCTGACTGACGTAAGTTTGAAATAAGAAAATTGTAGATCCAAAGCCTCTCATAATTTGTGGTCTATTTAATTTACCATAAATACCAAAACCTTCCTCCACCATGTGTTGTGCTAGTATTCTAGGAGTAACTATCCCATCATTATTATTTTTATTAAAAGCATATTGTTGATCAGCAGATAAAAAGGCATCTGCTTTTTTTCTAAAGTCTGGATTTTGAGCTAGTCTATGCGTAGCAATATAAGCAATCAAACGAGATACAGTTTCCATAGTATTAAAAGCACCACCGATTATAGTGTTCTCAGCTGTTCTAAAAGCATTTCTAGCTTTGCTTCTAGTTATATTAATAGCTGACCCTGTAGGCATGCCAGCCTCTCTCATAGCAGATCCTTGTTTTAGTAAACCACTAGCTATATCTTTTAAGGCATCTTCTTTTACATCATCAGGTAGTAATGTAAAATCTAAGAACTGATCTTGAAATTTTAGATTACCAAGCTTTAACATTTTAGTTACTTCAGCAGTAGCTTTACCTAATTCTTTAATAGCTAAAGGTGTATTAGCAAACTGAGATAACATAGGACCAACAAACTGTACGTTACTCATTAGCTGTAGTAAAGCTGATGATAAGTTGCCCCCTAAGAACCACCAGAAACCTAATCTTCTAGTGTTAGCCCACTCTTGTTTAGGATCGTTAACATAGTCTAACCATTTTATTGCAGCTTTTCTTAAGTTATCATCTGGATTTATATCTTTGTTTTTTAATCTATTAGCGGCAGAATTTATTGAAGCATTGTATCTAGTTCTTGAGGCAAACTCACTAGATGTTTGACCATACTGTGCGATAGATCTAGCAAAATCTGTTTCAAACCCTGGCACACCTCCTATTTCTTTTCTAGCGCTTAAGAACATATTAAAACCAGGAGTTTTATTTATGCCATATTTTTCAACTAAAAGTTTCTCTAGTTCTTTTCTAACTTCAATATAACTATTAGCATTTACATCAGACAAAGTTCCAGCCACTGTATCTAAAGTTAAAAAGTCAGCACCTAAATTTCTTCTCAGATCTTCAATCTCTACTTCTTGAGTTGCACTAATCTCATAGGTTTCTTGATTATATTTATCAGCTAAGTCTTGTCTTATGTTAGGTTCATCATTTAATACCTTATTAAAAACTTTACCTTTATTAAATTGTCTATACTCTACTAACTCTTGAGTCTCTCTATTTTTAACAGTAATAAAATAACCACCATACCTTTGTAAAGGAATGTAATCATTCTCTTTAAACTTTTCATATTGTCTCACATCATTAATAATAGCATTTAAGTTTGCAGTCTTCCCTCCTAGAATATTAGTAACAGGATTTATAATATCTTCTCTAATGTTTCCATCAGGTTGAAGAAAAGTATTAGTACTAGAGAGTTCTGTTCTAATTGCTTCTAGTTCTTGTAAGGTTAAATCTTCATAGGGATTTACACTATCAGGATCTTGTGAAGAAGATACACGTAAATTAAGTATCTTTGCAAACATAGGGTCATCTAGCAGATCTCTTCTATATGTATTTAAAATTGCTATGGCTTGAGTTATAATGGCTGTATTGTTTTCACTTGCAAGCATAGCTTTAATAATCTCTTGATGTTGTATCAACATAGCTTGTTGTACGTCTTCATAAGCTTTAGCTACATCACCTCTTAGAACTACCACATCTCCTTTCTTAACTGTACTATTAGCACCTCTGCCATCTTCTTGTGCTACAAATATGATTTCTCCGTTTTCATTTTTTCTATATCTTCCTCCAGGTCTTTTCCTTGTTTTTATTTCACCAGTCTTAGGGTCAGTATATTGTTCTTCTAATCCTTGTTGAGATATTTCAAATGCTTTAGTAAGAGCAGCTGCTGCTGTTGGATCTTTCATGATAGGTATGAAAGTTTCTAAAAGTTTTTCAGTGTATTGAGTAACTAAACTACTAGTCTTTCTATCTCTAGATGAAACTAATTCATATAGAGGAGTAAACAAAGGATACTTCTTTGCCCATGCTCTGGCGTGGCTAACAATCTGAGAAAACTTACCTAACTTTGATGGACTTACCGTGCCCCCTTCTTTATAAGTATCTTCATCATCTTTAATTTTATTTTCCATTTGCCTTGTCTCTGTGCGCAAGGTTTCTCTTGTAGGTTCTATTGGTGCATCTATAGGTTTATCAGATATATCAAACATGTACTTATATCCTGCTTCCATGTTAGGGTTTCCAAAATCAGTGGCTTCGTTAGATACTTTTAATATTTGATTTTTTCTAAAAGGAATATAGGCTTCTCTATTAGAATCTTTAGAATACTCTCTTGCATTGAAATATCTAGTATCTTTAAATACATATCCATCATATCCTTTTTTGTCTAAGAAGATTGTTAAATCTTTTAATAACTCATCATTACCTTTTTGAGCTTTTATTATAAAGTTCTGTGACTGCTCAAGTGTTATAATATTATTTTTTACTAATTGATCTGCTAGTTTGTAACCGTTAATAGTACTAGATATGCTTTGTTGTTCTAACACAAAAGGATTTTTTATACTAAGCATAGCACTTACTGTGTACTCATCGCCATCTACATTGTTATTATTTAAATACTCTTGAAATCTTTGTGAAGCTGATCCTGGTGAAGTAAATATAAAAGGCGAAGATGTGTCTGTAAAATCTTGATTCTGTTTATTGCTAGTATAATAAGTAACTAAAGGAGTGGATGCTTCTGCTATCATTGATTCAGTAGGTAGATTAAGTTCAATTGCAGTTAGTGCTTCTAATAAATCTCTGACATTTAATCTACTAACTGTTCCATCTCTTTTTGTTACTTGATTTGTTCCTGCCATTTCCATCAAATTAATAATATCTCTTAGATAAAATCTTGGGCTTATGCTCATCTCTACAAAAGAAGAAGACTCTGCAGATTCAGTTTGCTCTGCTCCTAAGATAAAGTTAGTAATATTTGAAGCGCTACTGCTTTCTATTAAACTAGTATTCTGTCTTAAGTCTATAAAATTATCAGAGTTTTGCAGAGATAATATTAAACTGTTTAAAAGTATTTGAGCTTCTTGTACATCATTAGAATCAGATACTCCTTTATAATTTTTGCCTCCTGTAAGTAATAGTATAAGCTGGCCTACATCATCCCAAAATTTTGCAGCATAGGTATCTTCTTTATTTTTATATAAGGCTCTAATCTTCGGTAAGTAACCATTGATGACAGCATCATTAAATTCTTTATTCTCTAGTGGACTGCCTAATCCTTGTGGAGAATTTTCATAAGAAGTTCCTGTTACTACAGAACCTTCAAAGAAATCATCAAATTCTTTTTGAGATTTATTAGTAAACTTAGTAGCATTATTACCTACAGTTTCTTTTAATTCTCTAGCATCTTCAGCAGCTTTTCTTTTTTGAATAGCTCCATATTGAACAGCATCAAAAATCTGATAAGGACTAGTGTATTCTAACCTTAGAAAAGATAAACCTAATCCGTTTAAAAATACTTTTAGTCTACTAAAAAGCTTTTCGATAATACCATTAGGAAAGTACTGTCCTGCCATGTAAGCTGCAAACTTATTTGCAGTAGCTTCTTCATTTCGGATATCTTCTAAATTAACTGATCTATCTTTTGCATACTCGGCATTGTATATTTTGTCTGTGTTGTATTCTTTTCTCCAATACTTTTTAGCAGCAGAGTTTAATACTTTTATTTCTTCAGGTGTAAAGAACCCATTAGCGTATAAAGCATGTAGAGCCTCATGATGTAATGTCCATGTTCTAGGATCAGCAGGGTTTACATTAAGAACATCTCCAGGTATACCCGTACTTCCTTCTCTGAAACCTCTTCCCATTAGGGCGACTTTAATAGATTGTTTAGCAATTTCTGGGGCAGCTATAAATAATCCGTTAGGGTTTCCTTTCTTCATAAACATTCTAAGTACTATATCTAAATCTACTTTATCTAATCCTAATCTGTCTAACTCTTGTCTAAATATTTCTTTTATTTTAGGTATATCATTTAAAAGATCAGAAGATAAATCTGTTGCTTCTGGTATTTTAGGCATGCCAGCTAGTTTCTTAGTTACTTTTTCTAGCTTTGCTCTTTTTTCTGAGATAACTTTTCTATAAGCTTGTTCCGCAGCAGCTTCTTCAGCTAACTCTTTTAATTGTTTTAAACTTAAACCAGGTTCTTTTTCTAGTAACTCATCAAATTCTTTATCAGATAATTTCTCGAAGTCCTCCTCACTCATATCATCAAGACCTTTTTGATATAGATAAGTAGTTTCTTGTTTGTATACTTTAGTTTCTTTACCTTTTATAGCTGTAATAATTTCTTTAAGGCTTTTATTAGTTAACGTTAAATTAGTAATTTCAGTATCAGTTAAAGTATCTTGACCTAAAGATATAAACAGTTCTTGTAATAATCTTTTTTGTCTTTTGTAAAACTCTAATTGTAAAGAAAGATTAAACTTTATTTGATCTTTGTCTTGTGCAGTTATTCCAGGAGCTCTGTCAATTCTTTCTAGAGACTCAGTTAGTTTATTAATCCTATTTGGAATATTAGAAGCTTTGTATATAACAGATTCACCACCTATACTATTTAAAGTTCCTCTAATTAAATTCTTTAATTTGTTATATCTTACTACAGGGTAAGAATTTTTTAATTCAGAAACAGCAGATAATCTTCTATTATCTTCCTTTAAAATTTCTATTACTTCAGAATCAGTAGCTTGTTCTATCGCTCTGTTATTGGCTTCTTGTTCCTGTATAATCTGATCATCAGTATATGAGTCCATATATCCTGTAGTTATACCTTGAGCAACTAATTCTTCTTGAGATAATGGCTCAGTTTTTTTAGTACCTGATACATATTTTTCAGTTAAAACTCTAGGTTCATAAGGAATATTGTTATTTAAAATATCTTCTAATCTTAGTCTACCGCTAGTTTTCTCTTTACCTTTTTCTTGTCCTTTAGGTACAACAATATCTCTTTCCATACTAAGGATTTCAGATTCACCAAAACTTCCATCACCAATATTTACTCCTTCAGGTAAAGGACCTTGAGGTCTTAACCCTAAATCTCCGTAGCCTAATGCCGCTAACTTTTGTCTTTCTTCAGGAGATATATAATTTAGTTCATCATCTACTGCATCTGCTACATCTTGTCTTCTTATAGCTTCAGCATTTTTAGAACTGTCTTGTGGTTTAAAGTCTTCTACAATCCAGCCGCGCTTTTTTAACTCTCTCTTCTTAGCATTAAAAGAGTTAGTATTCATCATTTCAATAGTTTCTTCTTCTTCCTCAGGTGGAGTTGATCCATCTCCAGTTTCTGGAGCTTCTACTTGAGTAAGTAAAGATACATCTTTTTTAGCTATAGCTATGACAGGATTTTCTATTCCTCTTAAAGTAGATTGAAGTACAATACTATCTACTCCATTTACTTTTGCTGTACCTTTTACAACATATTCAGGAGTAATAGGATTACCTTCAGAATCTTTAATGACTTCTTTGTTAACATCTAACGCAGTGTATTCTCCGCCTACTGTATATCTTCTATTTTTATTTAATCCTGATTGGTCAAAGAAATCATTATCTTCTTCTATTGTTGCATTATCAATAGTACCTTCTAATCTTTCGGTCAGACTTTTCTTTTCTTTTGTCTCAGCATTATATCTAATTGTTTTTAGCGTGCCCCCTGCAATACCAAATGGTCCACCGCCAGCGAAACCTGCAGCGGCAGATTCTGCTATTTGCTTGTAAAAACCTTTGTCATTGTATAGTTGAGCTAGTGAATCTTTTATATTTTGACCAGGAAGTAATCCTTTTTCTGTAGCACCTGCAGTTGATGTAATTACTTCTTGAGTACCTTCAGCAAAGCCTTCCTTAAGAGAAGTACCTAAAATACCCTTTCCTATATTTTTCATATAAGAAGAGCTTGTACCCTTTGCCATTTTGTCCTTAACGATTCTACCTAAGACAGCACCACCATCAAACATGTATTCAACTGCGGCATAAGGAACACCCATGGCTAATGATAAACCAGCATTTGCATCTGTAAAACCTGTAGCTTCTAATTGAGATATTCTAGAATCACCAACACCCATACCATAAGCAAGACCTACAGCTAGTGCTGGATTAATAACGGAAGCGGCAAACATAGGTACAGAAGTAGCCGCGGCATTTCCTACATTGAAAGCTAACCAGTCTACAAAATTACTAAACTTCTCATCTGATTCAAAGACTTTCTCCATTGAAGTTTCAAATGGAACTATCTCACCTTTAGAGTTTGTATAAAATTGTTTTGCTGCACCATCTAGCTGATACTGTTGTATAGCTTTATTTGAAAGATCTTCTAAACCTTCAGCTCCTACTATATCATATATAGTTCCCAAGGCTCCTTGTCCTATTTGCTTTAATCCAGACCAACCTGCTTTAAATCCTTTAGTTAAGGCTGTATCATCTAAATCATCAGGATCATCAAACCTTCTGGCGTTTAGTCCAAAGGTATACAAGTACCCCATATCTTTTGCAGCCTGTTGAGCTGCTCCTGATTTTAAGAAAGCTGTTATCTCTTCGTCAGAAGCATCTTTAGAAAATGCAATCTTTGGTGCGTCTGGTTTTCTATTTAATGCTACGTATTTATAATCTTCTGAAGAGCGAGGGGCACTGGAAAATCCAGTAGGTGTGGATGAATCGTAAGGAGTGAGAGTAGCGTCAAGCTTTTCACGCGACTGTGAGGTCGTTAGAAATTTATCATATGTTTCAAATTCTACTGCCATAATTTTTTTTCTTACACTTGCGTGTATTCAGGAAGTAAACTTCCTTAGTTTGGGTACTGATCAGCATAAGTAACTTGAGGTATGCTTGTAGTATCTGTAGTTTTCCCAGATTGTATCTGAGCTTGTTGTATTATTCCGCTTAAGTATGCGCTAGGATCACCAGTCTCTATAATACCAAGGTTTGTTAACTCTTTTAAACCTAAAGGATCTCCTGCACTTATTAGTATTTGCGTCAAAGCTTGGCCGAATGCTTTTGTATAAGCCTCATTAAACTCTGCAGTACCTACTTCGAAACCTGTACCTAGTGCGTTAGATTTCGCTATACCTTGTGCATTTTGTATTTCTTTTGTAGGCAGTCCAGCTTTCTTAGCATAAGCTATTGCCTGTTGAGCAAGAGCTGAATTGTATTCTATCTTACTTTGATCTAATGCGGCTTGTCTTAGAGCGGCTGCTTGATCTTTTTTAGATTGTGTAATAGAAGCTTCTTGATCTCTAAGACCTTCAACTAAACCTTTACCACTTGCAATGTCTGCACCTAGTGATACTAAGTCGTATCTTTCAAAAAGTTTTTGGAGCATGCTTTTTTCATCATCCCCTTCTTTCGCTTTTTCTTTTAATTCTTTCTCTAGCATTTTAGTAGAGTTTATAGCACCTGGCTCTTGTTCAGTTTTTTTATTTGTTTTCTTTGTTTTAGGTTTTTTTACTTCTCTTAAGATTTGATCATCATAGACTTCTTCTGATAGTTTATCTTTATCTTCTACCATTGTTTCGAATAAAGGGTTAATACCTCCATTTGCTAAATCCATTCCTGTTCCTTTACCTCCTGGTCCTGCAAGATTTAAAGGATCTATACCTGTGCCTGATCCTCCGTAGTCTACTTTAGGAATTAAACTTGATTTTAATATACCATCTTCAGTATAAAGATCTGGGTACATTCTTTGATGATATGTTTTTTCTGCCATACTATCTCCTAGCTAAAAGGACTCCATCCTAAGTTTGCGGCTATACCTAATCCTTGAACACCAGCACCTATTGCTTGTGATAAGAAACTAGGGGCAGGTGTGGAGTCAACTGTTTGTTGACTATAAGGTACGCCTCTTAATATGTTAGAGTAGAAACCTAATTGAGTTTTAGGATAATCTCTTTCTTGTACAAAGTCACCATAACTTAAATCTAAAGCTTGTTGTTGCATTTGTCTATTCAATCCACCAATACCCATTTGTTGTTGGAAGTCAGACTGTTCTAATTGTTGTCCAGTAGTTGCTGTACTACCCATACCCAAAGCTGATTGTAACTGTTGTTGCCTGTCTGCCTGTGATGCGCTTAAAGCTGTTTGATAGGCATCGGCTTGAGCTTTAGCATACAAATCTCCTAGCCCTTGTTGTAAATTTTTTTGACGTTCTGCTTCTAAGATAGCTTGACGTGAACCACCAAAGGCTCCTACATTAGCTGCTTGTGCTCCAATACCTTGTTGCTCTATAGCAGATTGCTCACGCATCTCTCTAGCTGCAATGTCTGCTACGTTTCTATTGTAGTCAGTCATGTAATCACCTACACTAGATAATGCGGGCGCTCCTGAAGCAGTAGCTGCAGTGTAAGCTTCACCAGCTCTCATGCCTCCTATACCACTTCTAGCTTGTGCATCAGCCATAGTTTGTTTTTCTGCATCAGTAAGCTGGACTAATCTTTGTCCTGTGTATGGTATGTAACCTTCTTTAGCTACATCACCTGCAGTACCTACTAAAGATTCAGTGGCTTTTTCAAGGTATTCTGGTAGTTTAATTTCGGATGTACTTTGTTTAGCTTGGTTACTTCCAAATAAAAAATCAAGCATTATGAATCATCCCTTCTTTTTACAGCAGCACCAAGGTCTTCTAAAATATTTTTTCTATCAGGATCAGAACTATAATATCTACTCATAATATCTTCAAGAGATAAAGGTACTTGAATCTTTCTTCTATAACCAAAGAATGGATACGCATCATCTGTTTCGTCTTCATCTTCATCTGTACCTGTATTATCTTCTTCAGTTGAGTCAGCAGTTCCAGCATCTCTGCTCATACGTTGTCTTTCTTCTTGAGCTTTCATTGCATCGTAAGCTTTTAATTTTTCATCGAAAGTCATTTCATCCCCTGGGAATAATTTATTTAGTAAACCCATTAAGCCAAAATTAGAAAAGAAGTCACCAATCTTAGAAGCTCCCCCACCTAAAGCAAACTTTAATTTCTTACCTTCTTCTGTATCATAGTCACCAAAAATACCTTCTTTTCTAAGATCATTGTCAGCACTTCCTAAATAATAGTTTCCTGTAGTTAAAGGATCTCCATACTTCATTGCTCTATTTAACATTTTATTATAGTCACTGCTAAAGAAAGTTTTATTTGCTTGTCCTTTTAAAGCAGACAGTCCGCGTAGTGCATCTTGTCCTACATTACCTACTTCTGCACCTGCAGCTTGTTTAGCTGCTCCTGCAACATATGCATTTATCAATGCTTGTTGAGCATAATTGTCATCTATATCTTTAGTATATCCTGATATAGTTGTATCTTCTGAACCATACTTAGGACCATATATTGCTTTAGCATCTTCATCAAACTCTTGTGCACCAATACCACCAGCAATCATAGGAATATATGGTTTATTACCTGTGTCTTTTGAAGGACTTGGTGGTGGTGTATCTTTTGATCGCTTATTTATAGCATCTTTTAAGCTTTGTGAAATTCTTGGTTTTTCAGCTTTTGGTTTTGAATATGATCCTGTAAACCCTGAATTTTGACCACCCATACTAGGAGGTCTAAAAGAAGGTATACCTGTGACAGGTTCTGGTTCGCCTGCACCACCTAGTAATTTAAGTATGCCTGCTTCTTGTGGGTTGATATACGCTAGTGATTCACCTTCTGGTGCCATAGCGTTTAGAGTATCTGCTTGCCCTTTAATCTGGTTTTGTACGTTCATGAGAGATTGATTATAAAAGTCTGGATTAGGTTGCTGTGTGTCGGGCAGTTGGAATATTCCCTGTGCCCCTCTCGCATTCTGCTTACGAAGTAGTGCCGCAATACCAGGAGAAACCTGATCATTCTTTACCACCATATCGCCTGAGTTTACTGGACCAGCATAACTTTGCTGAGTTGAACCGTACATCATCGTAATATTATACCCTTTCTGCCTTCATTTTACAAGGGGGCACGCCATTTTTATATAGGGTTTTTAGTATCACTTCTGACCTCCATATAGCTAGCCATACCTTGTACATCATTAGCCGCACCTGCTTGTAATTTTAAAATATCTGCAGCTTCTAATACAATTGTACCATCTAATAAATTTCTAGAACCATTCGAAGCTAAAGTATGATGAGCCACCTCATAATCTGTACCACCTCTACTAACAAATAGTTGAACTACTACATTACCTGAACCATGATTGTGTGCTTGAACGTTTTTAAAAATTGATTCTGTTTCAGTTGGGCATGTATAAATTGTAGTTTTATTAGTAGTGGTTAAATCAAACAACTCAGATTTATATAATGTTGACATTAACTAAACTCTCCCATAAACCAAGAGAAAGACCTAGACTCTGTTTCATCTGCAATTTTTACTGGAGGATTCTCTTCCGAGTAATCTCTTAGTTTTAAAACTTGTATCAATGTATCATATGTTCTTACGTCAATTCTACCTTCAGCTCTTTCTTTGTAAGAAGGTTCAGGATATGCGGGTCTGCTGTATAATGCCATTACCTTAGCCCGTCCTGTCTACCGTCTGCACGCCACGTGCCTAATCTCCATGACACTCCTGTTGCATCGGATAGATACTTAGTTTGAAAAGATCTACCTCTTGCTCTAAAACTTAATTCAGGGTCTGTAGAGTTTATTGTAAATGGTCCTTTAGTTAGTGACTCTCCTTGTGGGTATATCTTTGTATTCATTGTAAATTTTAATGCTGTTCCCGCTGAGAATGTAACATCAGGAATAACCTTATCTATAAAATAAACATTGTCTCCATTCTCATCTCCATTGAAAAATCCTGTTTCAATAAAAGCAGTAATAGGACTACCTGCTGAGTCTACTCCGTCTTCTTGATTGTATTGTAATCCAGATCCATCAATGGATAAAGGGTTACTAAATATATTAGAATCTTGCCACGCTGTTCTATCTAAAGTTCCAATAGCCCAGGTTTGATCCATGTAATTGTATATGACATAGCTGTCAATTTCTGTAGCTGATGCTGATGGGTAGAACCACCATATTTCATTAAACTTAATATTTTGTCCTGCAAAAACTTTTTCTCTTTGTACTTGATTAAAGTTATCAAAGATGTGATTTAGTAGTGGACAAGCCAATGTTTTAACAGCACCATCATACATGTAGAAGTTATCTACGCCCATCCAAAAAGATGATCCCTCAATAGCTGTAGAAGCATTCTTTGATATTGTACCTGATATCTCTCCTAGTACTGCAAATGAAAATGTAAAAGGTGGACCAATAAATTGCATAGAGTATACATCTACATCTGTCCATAAGTAGATCTGACCTCTACCTTTTTTGACAGATTCTATATTTGTTCCTGTACCAAGACGCTGTTCACCAGCCGTATTAATTAGTTGAGGAGCCCATGTACTTAAAGATTCTTGCGATGAAAACCTTACAGTCATTCTATCATAATCACTAGAGCCTTGTGGGTTTGATCCAAACACAACTAAGTGTCTGTCAGGAGTTGAAACTAAAACTAATCCAACTTTAGTTGGTATCTCTGAAGCATCTCCACTCAAAGTATTTGTAACATAGTATGCCAAAGTTGTTCCTCTAAATGTTGTAGGAGAAGCTAAAAATGCGCTTACGTCAAAGTAATAAATAGTATCTTCTCCGCCTCCAACCGAAGCTACAATATCTTCACCCCAAGCATCCATCGTCCAAACCCTAGGAGACAATACGATACCAGAAGATGAACGTGCAGTACCCCATGAGGATGTTCCCCACAAACCAGCACCATAACCGTAGCCTGTTAAACCATCATCAGGTCCGTTGTTGACTAAGTATCTTACATTAACAGAACCACCTCCAGTTCCAGCTCCTGAGCTAGATCCTGATCCTGTTATAGTATAACTGTTTGCATTTATATATGTAGCAACATATTCTCCTGCTGCTATTGTGACATTGTTTAGAGTTACTGCAGTCGAAATTACAACGCGTGACCCTGGTGAAGTATTAGCTAAACCATGATTAGCATGTGTAACTGTTACTACGCTACCAGAAGAGGCTGTTGTGTATGGGTTTGTAAGAGTTGCCTGATCAGTTCTAAAAGGCGTGATGTCATAAACTTGGCCACCGTACTCCACATAAACGTGAGTAGAAGTGCCCATAAAAATAAACTTGTTTCCAACAAGGTCTCTATGTGTTTGAATATTTCTGGATTTACCAGAAATCTGAGATGAACTAAATCTTTTAGTCCACCCGCCTATCTTCTCTGCGTACCCTTGAAAGAACCTAACCTTGTCTGAGTTAGTATAACGCATGCCTGCCTGATAATCTGTGATGTCTGTGACTACACCTGGAGGTGCTGTGAGTTTTATTAATGGCATTTAGCCGTGCCCCTTCCCTATCTATTAGGTGTTGTTACTAACCAATTCTCCATCCACACTATCTTCTCTTTGATAATGGCAATGTCTTGTTGCATTTGTGTTACGGTATCTGCTTTCTTTTCAACCGCATTAAGTCTTTCAGAAAACATTCCCCAAGACATAGCTATGGTAGCTGCCAGTACTATGTACGGTAATACAGTCTTGAGGTCTATTTTCATTTTTAGCTCTTAGGATTATCTGATTTAATGCCTTGTATTCTGGTTTTCCAAGCGTCCATATCATGATAAATTTCATCAAGTTGTTCGCCTATATCACCATACGCAGCTTTACGAGTTGCGTCTACAGTAGCATTTGACTCAGCAGTATTAGCAACAGTTTCATATGTCGCTAACTGGTCATCAGTAGGTTTAGCTACACTAGAGATATTCCACTCTTTAATGTAAGCACCTTGACCATCATCCTGTAAAAGAACATCAGATTGAAAGTTCACAGTATTTACACTGTTAGCTTTTAGATACTCTTTTACTTTTGTACTTAGTTGTGCCATTTGTTTATCCTTTTGGGTTATCTGATTTAACTTTTGCTACTGCGTCTTTCCAAGTAGAAGTGCTATTAACACTATCCCAGTATTGCATATCTAACTGGTCTTGAATTGACGGATAAGCATCTGCTCTATCTCTTTGATACTGCTTGCTGTCATAGGCAGTTTGTAACTCAGCTTTCTTTGCTGATACTTGACTCCATGTAAAATCCTGTGTGTCTTTGTAAATGGCGCTGCCATTTGCATCTGCACCAGAGATATATTTTACATTGGCTTCGTACTCAGTTTGATTGCTGGGTTCACCATTGACTACTACTTGAGCATCTGCATCAAGAGCTTTGATTGCACTTATTATATCTGTCATTTGTTTTTCCTTTCTTTAATTTTCATTATGCTCCTACTTCCATAGCAATTATTTCTGAACTACCTCTTTCTTCATAACCATTATTTGTATCGGCTACTGTTCTATTTACATTGATACTGGTTGCGTCATGTGTTTCTATACCAATTTGAAATGTTTGTTGTGATGTGCTTGAAGGCGAATCCACTGTAAACATACTGACTGTATCTGGAGTATCATTTTCATTATTACTAAAGTTTGCACCCATAGTAGCCATACCTGTAGTTCTATTACCAGCAGTATCACCTACATTTATTTTTGTTCCACCTCTTGTAAAAAAGTAAACTGCATTTTCAGCACCAGCATTTAATTCACAAAAAACTCTACCAAATAAAAATATTTTAGAACTTGTTGATGAGGGAGTTATATTAACAATTAAGTTATTTATTCCTGTAGCTGTATTAACACTAAGTGATTGAGTAAAAGTAGCTGTATGTAAAGTTGATTGTATTTGCAATATTTTACCACCAACACCACTAGGCAAAGCAGTAATAGAAGTAATAGAGTTATTGTTCAGTCTTGTGATTGCCATTATGCTAGTACCTCCTGTAAAATAATACTACTTACAAATCTTCCATCTGCATTTGTACCATCAGTATCAGAACTAGACCTGTTAATAAAAGTAGTAATAGACGCAGATTCTCCTCCTACTGCTACAGAATAAGTAGTATTTGCTACACTTGAAGGACTATCAAGAAAAGCTGTACTTATAGCTTTTCCAACATAAGTAATGCCATTTTCACCAGTACCGAAAGTTGCTCTAGGTCTATTACTTGCTGCATCACCTATATTAATATGTGTACTGCCTCTTTTAAGAAAGAAACTCATGTGTTGTCCGCTTTGCTGACCTACAAAACCAATATTAACCATTACTAAAACTTTAGAAGAAGTAGCTGTAGGAGTTATAGAAGCTGATAATCCTGTAATATCTGCTGGTGAACTAGCAACAGCAGTAGTAGAAAAAGTATCTGTTTTAACTGTTTGTATTACTTGACCAATCTTACCTGTGCCACCAATACCTAAAGATGAAGCTGTAGGAGTTCCACCAGCAGCGGTTTGAATATTGTCTACTTTAATAATTGATGTCATGCTATACTCCTATTAATTTATATCCATAAAATCTTCCATAAGCTGCAGTTAGTACTTCATCTTCAGTTCTGTTTTGACTTACTACTGCTTGAACATAATCACCTACAGATAAATTCATTTGAGTTGTAAAATTCCATGTTGGATCTGCACTTGAATTTCCAGATTGCGCCCAGTCACCAGAAAAATCTTCTAATGAACCATTTTTAAAAAACATAAATTGATATCTTAAACTGGTATTGTTTGCTGGATTTGTGTACCCTATAGTAAAAGTAAAAATATATTTACCAGCTTTTCCACTTGGTACTGTAAACTTATAAGCAGATGTATCATAAGCTGAGTCTGTGTCATAAACCTCAGTATTAAAAGCAACAACAGTATTTGTATCAGAAACTACAGTCTGGTCTGCTGACATTTTTGCAAAGAAAGCTGGAGTATTAGATGCAAAAGTCTGTGTTAAATTACCAGAACCATCGCTAGAGATAATGGCGTTGCCCCCTCTATCCTGTATTGTATTAACTTTTAATATGCTCATCTATGCTCCTATTAATTTAAACCCACCAAAAAATGTTTCAGCAGTTCCTGCTAACAAAGGTATTGTTGACCCGCCAGAATGATACGCTGTAACAAAAGCATATTCATCTGCACTTAAATCAGCAATCGTATATACAGAAAGTGATACATTTCCACTGCCACTATTTACTAAAACACTTTTAGCTATTGCATTTTCAGCACTGGTTCTTATCTCTAATTCAATTAAATATGTAGCTGCATCATTTGGTCTTGTATTAGCAAAAAGTACATATTTTCCAGCTTCTGCTGGTGTAAATCTACCATTAGATGTGTCATATTTTCCATCAGAATCAAATGTTTCTGAATTAAAACTTAATGTTGTTAAAGTAGTGTTTGCTACATTTTGAGTAGCACTATTAAATGCTCTAAAAGCTGGAGTATTATTTCCACCAAATCCTGTTTGTGTTCCATTGTTGGTAATAGTTACTCCACTTGGAATAGTAAATGTATCACCACTATCACCGAGAGTAATACCTGTTCCTGTACTTGGTGTTATTTTATTTACTTCTAATGTGCTCATAATTTATTCCTACTATACTATCACAAAAGTACTACCAGATGGAATGGTTAAAGTTCCACTAACAGTAATTGGTCCTGCGGCTGAAGCGTTCTTGCTTGCGCCAATTGTTATGTCGCTAAATGTCTGCGCGTTTTGTGAGATGAATGTGGAGCTCAATGATGCTTGACCTACGGTTGCATCCGTTGGAGTTCCGATATCAAATACATTTCCTAACAGCACACCACTAAACGTATCGGTTGAGAGAGGGGCACTGGTAAATGTAATCGTGTTGCCGCTAACAGTGTACGCTGTATTTGGGTACTGAACAATGCCTGAAATGCTGATGATTAAAGACTGCTCTGTTTCTACAGAAATATTCTGTGAGCCAGACTGTAAAGTGAAACTTGTTAAGGTACCGTTGAATGATCCTGAGATATCATCTATGAGTTGATATGCGCCAGTTAGTGGTGATCTACCTATATATGCCATTATGCTAATATCTCCGTAATCATCATACTTGATTGAGCGGATTGACCATCTGCTGCCGAATTATTTAGTCTTAGGCTTCCATTAGTATTAGGATTATTAGCCATTTGTATTTTATAAGTTCTTTCAGAAGTAGAAGATGCATCTCTTTGAACATTAAGAGTTACAGAACTTATGTCATTATCTGAATATCCATGTCCTTTATACCATTCCTCTAATTCTGTACTATCTTCAAACATTTTAAAACTTGCAAAACTAGCACCATTATGAGCAATCGAATTCATAGAAGCTTGAATGTAAAGTTTACTATTTGAAGCTGTAGGTGTAATTGCAAGTGTTAATCCTGTATCAGCATATGTAGCTGAAGTTGTTGTAAAAGCTGTTGTAAAATTTTGATATACTACTTGAGCCACCTTACCACCACCAGCACCACTTACTGTTCCTGTAAAAGCATAAGTATCTGCAAGGTTCATACTCTCTGCTTGTATTTTAGTTATAGCCATTATGCTAGTACCTCCATTAATGTGATAGTTGATATTGTTCTATGGTTAGCAGCATTATCAATATTTTCACCTTCACTGTTTAATTTAAAAGTTTGACCACTATTTAATGTTACTTGTATCTTGTACACTTGTTCACTTGTGGATGACGGACTATCTAAAAAATCAAAGGTAGCACTATGTGCTTTTGAATTATCATTACCTGAAGTAAAAGCAGATGATCTTGCTCTAGAACCAGCAGCATCACCTATACCAACAGCAGTACTTCCTCTTACTAATCGAACAGCACCATAAGTATTTCCTGTAGTTCCAAAATTAATTGCACACATGACAAGAACTTTACTATTTGTTGCTGAAGGTGTAATTGAAGCAGTAAAACCAGTTACATCAGCAAATGTACCACTAGAAGATGTAACCTGTACAATATCAGATACAGTAGCTGAAATTAATTGACCCATCTTACCACCACCAATCGTAGCACTACCACCTAGTGATACTGCACTACCATTTAAAGTAATAGATGAGTTAGCAAGTTTAGAGTTAGCAATAGAACCAGCTAACATATCATTTGTTACGGAAGATAATGCTGGAGCGATAGTTTCTACTGACTTGCCTAAGAACACAGCATACATAGTATCTGAACCAGTTATTGCAGCGGATAGGGTTAGTGTTGTGCCCGATACTGTATAAGCATCGTTCGGGTTCTGCCTCACATTGTTAATGAACAGAGCCAAATCTTGTGGGTTTGTTACTGCATAACTTAGTGTATAAGTGGCAGTAGCAGATGTACTAAAACTCTGTTTCTGTAGAGTTTGAAATTTATCTGCTGGTATGCTTCCAATATATCCCAAGTGTTACTCCTATGTGCTAATTGTATCTATGAATGAAACTACTGTGTCAAGTGAACTAGCTGTATCTGATACTGCAGCAATTTTATCACCTGAAGCTAATACGACCTTTGCTCCTCCATCAATTAACTCAAGTGAGCCACCGACAGGGATAGGTGCTGATTTGATAAGATAGTAATTGGTTGATGATCTAACAATATATACATCTACATTAATTGCGGATGCTGCTACGTTAGTTAATCTAATACCAATGACTGTATCAAAACTATCAGCTTGTGCTAAAATATCTGCAGGACTTGTGCCTGTATTTCTAGCTACTTGATTTCTAAAATTTTGTGCCATTTATATTCTCCTTAAAGCGCCACAGCCATAGCTATAGCAAATCCAGCAGTAGCCGAAGTAGATGGATCTATTCCATTAATTGTACTTACTTGCAAGTTATCTAATGCATTAAGTACATTAGTACCGTCTGAATAAATTATTGCGTCTCTACCTGCAGGAAGTGTAAACGTTGTGCCACTACCTGTAGTAAATATAATAGAATTACTATTTGCAGTATTATTTAAAACTACATAAGTAGTTTCTTTCGCGGGGATAGTTACTGTGTTAGTACCACTTGGTGATCCACCGAAGTCGAGAACAAGGTTTCTTCCATCTTCGTCAGTGTAAGATGTGGGGTTAGCAGTAAATGTTAATGTATGTGTTGTACCTGATAGAGTTACAGCTGCTCGTCCTGTTATTTTATTTTCAAGACGTTTTAAATTATCATTAGTTTGATCACCCCAGGTTCCATCGTTTTCACCTGTGGTCATTAAACGTAAGTTTAATCCACCGCTACTCCAAGTAGATGCCATTAACTAATCCTTATGATCGCGTTACTTGCGTCTGCTGTTGGAAAGTCTATTGCAAATGTTCCGTTAGAAACAGAATAATCTGCACCAAAATCTAAAACCATAACAGCTTTGTTAGAAGCTGATGAGTTGTATATTATGCACCCTCTAGTTGTAAAAGTAGCACTAGTCCAAGTTGTTTGAGCGAAATCACAAACAGCTGTGTCAGTACTTAAAACAGGTGTGCTACTCGTTAAAGTATTTCCGCCTGTAGTGTAACCACTACCATTTGCAAGCTCATCACTGTTACCAGTAACATTTGTGTAATTAGTTGTACTTTTATTGTATGTACCAGATTGTGCGGAGTTTGCTTTAATTAGAGCAATTTTAAAAGTATTACCAGAACTTGCTGTGAAGTTATGTGTACCTGTTAAAATCTCTGTTTTAAAGCTGTTACATATTGCTGATGTAATAGCCATGCTTTATTGTCCTCTCTGCATCGTTGTTAGTTCACCATTACGAAATTCATCATTTCGCATTCTTACTTGTTCTTCATTCGCTAAGGTTTGTATGGCTCTATTGTAATAGTTTTGCCATAGTTCAATCGCTTGTGGAGTTTCTTTCATATAAGCTACTGCCTCAATCAATGATCCATATAGTATAGCGTCTGGTGCTTTGTCTCCAATGTATGTGTTAGCATTACTTGAAGATAAGCCTGGAACCCTCATAGTATACCCTATTTCAACTGTAGTTGCAAGGGCTGGTATTGGTCCGAACAAGAAATTTGTTTGTCTATTACTGCTGGTGTATGTGGTACCAGTTTGGTTTAAAGCATAGAATCTTATCACTCCTGCTTTAGAATTATCTGTAGGATTTTTTGTAAATTCTTTAATAAAGGTTTCATCTTTTTCTAGTAAGAAGTCACCATTTTGTATTCTCAAATACCTAGGAACAACTAGATCTTCAGGCACAGCTACTGTTGGAGAATGCTGACTAACAGAAAGATTTGCGACTTTTCTGAAGGCAGTAAGGTCTAGTTCTTTAGCGATTCTTAATTCAGCTAGTTGTATGCAAACATCAATAGGAGCTACGCCTGCACCTGTAGCTGTAGTAAAAGATGTGGCATTATTCTCTAAAAAATCTTGAATACCTTGTTTGAGTTGTACGTATGTTAATCCCATAAATTATGTTCCCCAAGCATTCTGACCCCAAGTCTGAGCACCCCATCCTTGATTATCAACGCTTATACTTATTGTACCATGTGCAGATACAAGTTGCAACCCTGTAACATCATTTTCTGCATTAATAACAATATCACCTTTAGCACTTGCTAGAGCTATTCCAGTTGTAGTTATGTTAGAACTAGCTTGGAATGATAAATCTCCTTTACCAGAAACCAGTTGTATTCCTGGTGGAATTTCTGTTAAGTCTATAGTTATACCATTTGAACCATGTCCAGAAGATAACCCTATTCCTGTTACATCTACTGTAGATCCTGCTGATTTAGTTACATCTCCGATAGCTGAAGCGGCTGCTATACCTACAGCATTTTCTGTTGCTCCAAAATTTAAAGTACCATGTTCTGATGTTAGTGGTAATCCTTGAGCATCTTCGGTAGTGTCAATTGAAAGCGCACCATTTGCGCTGGATAATGCTAAGCCTGCAACAGTTACACCAGTTGCTAATGCAAGTTGACCTATCCCTGTAGTTAACGCAAGACCACTAGCATCTTCAGTAGCAGAGACAACAACATTACCTAATGCTGCAGTTGTAGGAGGCGTGCCCCTACTAAACAACGTACCGAATCTTACTGTAGTTTTATCTACATCATTGTCTGGTCTAGGGTTTGCTAATGAAGTGGACTCAGGTCCTAGGTTAGGTGGATCTAATAATCTTTGTTTAGGCTCCCAGTCTTTTTTATGAACTCGAAGCCCATTCCACTCGGTTCTCGCATCTTTGTATCGTATCTTCCTGCCAGAACGATCATCTATCAGATATGCATATTTACCTGAAGCTCTTCTTGCCATCGTTCTTAGTATCCGCGAATCTTAGGTTGTATATAAAAACTTGCTCTTTCTCTATCTTCTTCTTTTGCGTATTCCCATTCCTGTTCATACATAGCTTTTAATTCTGCTCTTCGTGCCCCATCCACTTTAGATGGATTTTTATTAGCAAGCTCAACTGCTAACGCACTAATAAGTGCAGGTAAATATCTTCTAGGTATGTCGGGATTTTCTGTATACGTATCATTAACATCTTGCGGATATCTTATAGCCCAAGTGTTTAATTGATAATAAGTTTGATCTGGAACAGGCCATACATATATAGTATGTGTATTTGCTCCTGCAGATTTAAACTGACTATTTCTTTCGACAGTAAATTGTACAGGCTTACCTGATGTTGTTTTAGTTGGGTAGTTTAAATATTCCGATAGACTAATTCTTTCACAGTTAACATCAGAAACTGGGGAGCTATTTGTATCCCTTACAGAAGCATCTAGAATATCTAAAAATTGACCAGCAGCTAAAGTTGCTGTAGCACTACCTTTAGTTAGATTAATTACGTGAGAAGTAATAGTAAATAAATTTACGCCTTCATTAACCCACTTTGTTAATATTAAATTGAGAGAACGTCTAGCTGTTACTAGATCATAACCAGACTTAACATCAAAACCTACACGCTCGTAGGCTTCTTGTATGATCTCAGCTGTATCTAAACTAAATGTATGTGTACCAGATGTTGCCATAATTTACCTGTTAAAGATTAATTATAAGCAATAGTTACTGAAGTAGTGTCTGTTAAATCTACAAA
>Ga0209535_1000105_pt1 | contig 51096 bp, 58 predicted proteins | sample LinPmetageLP28_FD_184041 | JGI IMG/M metagenome (GOLD analysis project Ga0209535, IMG submission 184041) | Marine viral communities from the Pacific Ocean - LP-28 (SPAdes) (version 2) | ecosystem: Environmental > Aquatic > Marine > Oceanic | place: Pacific Ocean | collected 2009-08-22 | reverse complement strand
CTATAGAAGTACACGATATAGTCTGCCATATTGCAGACGCCGTCTTAGCTGGTGGGATACGTCGAGCAGCTTTGATAAGTCTGTTCTCAGCGGACGACGAGGAGATGATCTCTTGCAAGTCTGGAAACTGGTGGGAAACAAATCCACAAAGAGGTAGAGCTAATAACTCTGCTGTTCTTATGAGACATAAAATAACTAAAGAGTTTTTTATGGGTTTATGGAAACGTGTAGAACTATCAGGCGCAGGCGAACCTGGAATATACTTTAACAATGATAAAGACTGGGGCACAAACCCTTGTTGTGAAATAGCTTTACGACCTAATCAGTTTTGTAACTTATGTGAAGTAAATGCTAGTGACATAGAGTCACAAGATGATTTTAATAACAGAGTGAAAGCAGCTGCGTTCATAGGAACGTTACAAGCTGGATATACAGACTTTCACTACTTAAGAGATGTATGGAAAGAAACAACAGAAAAAGACGCGTTGATCGGAGTATCGATGACGGGAATAGGTTCTGGCACAGTGTTAGGATACGACATGAAGAAGGCCGCTCAAATAGTAAAAAGAGAAAACGCAAGAGTCGCGAAAGTGATTGGAATTAATCAATCAGCTAGATGTACGACTGTGAAGCCTGCAGGGACAACATCTCTGGCGTTAGGAACATCATCTGGTATTCATGCATGGCATAACGATTACTATGTCCGTAGAATCAGAGTTGGTAAAAACGAAAGTATATATAAATACCTAGTTGAAAACCACCCACTGTTAGTAGAAGATGAATATTTTAGACCTCATGACACTGCTGTAATTAGTATACCACAGAAAGCGCCTGAAGGTTCTATACTTAGAACTGAATCACCTTTTCAATTACTTGAACGTATAAAAAAGGTTGCTACAGAATGGGTTACACCTGGTCATAGAAAAGGATCTAACACTCACAATGTTTCTGCTACCGTTAGTTTAAAAGCTGAAGAGTGGGAAGATGCAGGAGAGTGGATGTGGACAAACAGAGAACATTACAACGGCTTATCTGTATTACCTTATGACGGTGGAACTTATATACAAGCTCCTTTCGAGGATATTGACGAAGGAACTTATATAAATAAGTTGCAACATTTAAAAGATATAAATTTAGAAAACGTTATTGAAACTGAAGACAACACGGATTTATCAGGCGAACTAGCCTGTGCCGGTGGTGCTTGTGAAATTACTTAATTTTTAAAACAAATATTATGTGTCCATATTGCGATAGCTACTGTGGTAGCTGCTAAATAATAAAAGGGGAGGTCATTACGACTTCCCCTTTTTGGTTACAGGAACTTTGGGTATGGTGCCCAGTTTTTTTGTTCCTTATTTCATGAGCTCTAATAACTTAGCAACTCTATCTTTTTCATATTTCAAAGCTGCAATATCAGCTTTACTTAATCCTAAGCTATCAAGCTTTCTTACTTGATCTGCCTTACTCAAGGCTTTATACTTAGCTGTATCAACAGCTTTTTTATCTATCTTTATTTTCCCACCTTTATTTTTGTGTATTATTAAATCTATCTTAGCCTTCTCAGACTTTGCATTTTTAATAGTATAGTCACCATAACCTAAGCCTTTAAGCATTTTTATTTGCTGAGCTGAAGTTAGCTTTTTAATAGTATCATAATCAGTAGAACCTTTAGCTGCTTTATAAGCTTGAATAGCTTTAGCTGCTTTAGCTTTTTCTTTTTGTTCAGGTGTTACTTCTATGTTTTCACTTTCTTTTTTAGATTCTAGCTGCCACTTAGGCCAACCAGCTAGCATTGCTATTCTTTGCCATAAGTCGTTCTCTTCGTTTAAAGCTCCTTCTATATTTTTCATTTTATAAAACAACCTATCTATAGGAACGTTCGCTGTAGCAGAAACAACCTTTGCAAAAGCTTCATAAGCTGGATTATCTAAAGCAAATCCTTTATCAAATATAACTTCTCTTCTTTTTTTGCTATCAAAATGCCAAGCAGCTTGTTTCATTTTAGATATTTTAGAACTTATAGGAGGAGAAAATTGCATTAGTTTCCAAACAGCGTCTACATATTCAGGTCTATCTCTGCCTGATCTTTCGTATATATCTAATAAAAAGTTTTTACCTACAGAAACAGCTGCTCCACCTATACCTAAACCTCTTAACATTGAGTCAAGCATTCCATTTGCTGTATTTAAATATTTCTTTTGTTTAGCTGCTTCAGTTTTAGGATCTTCATCATCATCATCTCCAAATCCTATAGCAAATACAGCTTGTTGTAAAGCGTTGAATATAACATTTTGTAACACCCCGTAATATATGATCTTGCTAACATGAGTTTTAGCATCGCCTCTACCGTTAACTAAATCTTGTATAGCTCTTTTCTGTATACGAGCGTATTGCATAGGTGTGTTAGCAAACGCTAGTATAATCCTACCTAAGTCACTAGATTGTTGAGCAGATATTTTACTAGGATCTGAAGACTGTTGAGATGTTTCAGCAACTTGTCTCCACTCTATTAAAGCTTGAGTCTCAGCTTCTGCCTTAGTTTTACCTTCATTTTTTATTAAATCATTAACTCTATTTCTATAAAATGTAGCACCTCCAGAAGCTATAGCAAAACTATCAGCGTATTGAGTAGGTAGATAACCTTTTTGAAGTATATAATTTAAAGCTGCTTTAGCTTTATTCTTACTTGTTGCTGCAGCATCTGCTATTTCACTTTCTGATATATTAAGTTTTAAACCGTTACGTCTATCCATTAAATAATCAGAATTCATAAGCATAGCAAAGTCAGACCAATATTGTTTTTGATTTGCAAAAGCTTTACCAGCCATTAATGGATTATTAAAATTCCAATTTAAAAAGTTTATTGCAGATATAGTCTGTAGCACTGCTGATCTAGTATTAAAGAACATTATTGTACCAACAGAACCGTTTATATAGTCAAGTATTTTATTGCTTAACCTATTACCAGTATCTAATCTGTTTCTACCAGACTTCATTCTACTTAATATACCTTCTAAAGCTTCTCTATATTTAGTACCATATAAAGCTTCTAATTTATTTAAGTTCTCTTTAGAATATATTACATCTACATTTTCTTGCCACTCAGTTAAATATTTAGCTCTTTTCTCTGTATTAATTAAATCTATTAAATCTGTAGTTATAGTACCAGTCAACCAAGCATCTCTTGGTTTAGAATACCCATCACCTTTAGTTATAGTTAATATTTGCTCTGCAAATTCTTTTAGTTTAGGATCGTTTTCTACTACAGATTGTAATTCTTTTAAATCTGTTTTAGATAAACCAGGAACATCATAATCCATACCTTTAAATAAATAAACTCTAACAGCTTGTTCATTTGTCATTCCTGTAGAGTTCTTTTTTCTAAGATCTTTAGGAACGTTTAATGATTTTTTAAGTTGTTTAAAATCACTCATTAAGTTTAATCTAGCAGCAGATAAATTCTCTTGTGCTTTAGTATAAGGGTTTAATAAATGTTTTTTATACCAAGCCATTTGCTTATCACCTACACTACCTTTTCCTAAAGTAGGATATATTAATCCCATAAAATCTTCAGCAGAGTGAGGTATAAAAAATTTAAACTTACCTTTGTTAGCTCCTTTAGTTCTTGCTTTAGCTGGAGAATATTCTTTATAAAAATCAACTCCCGTTGTTTGCTCTATTAATTTATTAAACTGATTACTTAAATTTTTACTTTGTTGAATTTTTGCTTGTTGAACTTTTGATTTAACATCTATAACGCTTAAAGCATCTCTAACTGATTTAACATTTTGATAAGCATCATCTGCAAAATAAAAATCATTATATCCATCAGCTGCTTTGTCTATTATCCAGTTAGCTTTAGCTTCACCAGTCGAGTTTCCAAGTCCAACTATATTTTCTCTTTTAAATTCTAAACCTTCAGCTTTTAAAAACTCATAAATAGCATCTCTCGCTTCAGGTGCTCTAGCTGTTAAAACATATAAGTCTTCGTTACCTCTTGCTTCATCTATTTTTTTAGCTATATCAAATAAAGGTCCTTTACCACCGTCGGTTACTTTATTAAAATCGCTAAAGTCCATAACATAACCTTCGTCCATTAGTCTTTTACCATCAGTAGCAAATTGTTCAGCATTTAATTGACCTGTCTTACCGTCAGGAGATGTATAAAATACTAAATTATTGCTAGTAGCCAATGTATCATCAAAGTCAAATACTCTTATTTTTTTAACAGGAGCATTTAGTTTATTAGCATTAGCCAAAGCCGCATCTATACTAGCAGCTTTACTTAACAATGTTTCTACGTCCATGTTTTTATTAGTATCTAAAACTTTAGATTGTTGTAGTGTGTTTTCAGTATCTTTTGTTGCGTCATTTTGAGTTTTAGCTAAACTAGGTTCTCCATTGCTAGGAAATTCAGTATAAACTGCAAGTCTTTTCTTAGCATCAGACAATTTTGTTTTACCTTTAACTACTTCTTCTATAAGTTTGTTTTGAAAATTAAATACATTTGGAAAATTTTGAACCGTTTCTGCTACACCTAAACCAAACTCATCTGCTATACTTTGATTTGTTTCAATATTCTTAATGGTATTTAAATTTATACCTGACATAGCCATACGTATAATAGGATTGTCACCTATATAAGTTCCTTCAGGAAGTGTTGCGGCATAATCAACATCAAGCAAGCTGTCATCTTTTTTAGAAAGTATAGTTTGATAAAAGTTTTCTTTAATATCTTTCATCACAGCTTTTGGCTGATTGTTTTTAATAGCATAAAGAATACTAGCTCCTACAACAGACGCTGGAGGATTATGTTCTTCTCTGTAATCTTTTTTAGATCTTGTTTCTTTTTTACTACCAGATTCAAATACATCAGATATATACTTAAATGGAGCAGCTGATTTTATTAAACCAGAAGTTGCTTGATAACTTTGTATTATAATCAAACCAGCAACATCCATAGATAAAGGATTCTTTTCATTGTTAACAGAATTACTTAATTGATTAACAACATGATCTAGCATTTCCATGTTTAACTTTTGTTGTTCTTTTTCTGAATTCAATATAGACTTAACAGATCCCCTACCTTTTCTCATAGGATCTATTTTTTTATATTTAGAATTAAATGGAGATTTATCAGCAGCTTCAACAAGCTCTTTATACTTAGGATCTTTAGCTCCCCAATATAGTCTTCCTGTTTTAGGTACATAATCACTATGTTTAGCAACTTCTCTATCTATAGACTTATCAGAATAATACACTGGTATTTCTTTATTTTTAACCTTTTTTGGTTTTGCTATAACAATGTAATCACCATTATCTCTTTTAGCAAATTTTAAAGGCATTTCAATACCATTTTTTAATGCGTTACCATAACTTTTATATTTCTTACCATCTACAGTACCATAAAAAGTTTCTTTACCACCACTCATCATTAGTGCAGATTCTATAGTAGCTAAATCAATTTGACCATTTACCGCTGCATCTTGCATTTGTTTTAAGAATTTTGGTCTACCTTTTTCATTTATTGCACTACCATCAAAGCCTAATTCTTTAGCTACTTGATTTTTACTTCTTAATCCTGCTATATTTTTTAATTTAGATATAGCCTTAGCGTCAAATGTTTTAGAAAAAAGAACAGTTGGATCAACACTTGTCTTTCTAGCAGAAGTAGCTTTTGTTTGGTCAGTATCTCCTTTATTAGCTCTACTCTCTGGCATAAAGTCTTTAAACATCTTCTTGCCAAAAGCTTCCATTAGCTTTCCTTTTCTATTAGAGTTATTTGAAGCAGTATCGTTAGTGAAAAATTCCACAAGAGCTTCTGGCCCTGGGTTTTTAATATCAAAAAGTGAAACACCTTGTGCTTCATTTTCCACAAAAGCTCTACCAGAATCTCTATATTTTCTTATTTCAGCTTGTGTAGTTAATTTTTTATTAAATTCAGTAAACATTCTAGGTTTACCTTGTTTCTGTAAACCTTTGTCTAGATCTATTAAATAATCAACACCTAAATCTCTTATATTATTATAATTATCGTTTAGAAAAGTTTTATAATCTTGACCCTTTATTATATTTTCTTTAACCCATTTTTTAAGAGCAGGACCAGCTATTTGATTTACTTTAGTTCTATAGTTTTTAGCGTTAACATCAGGCAGTTTACTTAGCAAAGGTTCAGCTATTTTTTTAAACTCTTTAACTTCTTTTGGTGTTAATCCCTTTTCTTTTCCTCTAACTATGTTTCTTCTAAAAGTAGATCTTGGAGCTTCAGCAGCTTCTCCTTCGTCTATTCTACTTATTATATCCTTATCAGCACTAGTGTCAGCATAGTCTCTAGTTCTACCTTCACTGTCTACAGCATCAGTACTAGAAGCATTTGAGTCTGGTCTAGTAGCATATTTCTTTTTTATATCTAATAAAGCTTTTTGAGCAATACCCCCTAATCCATTGCTTTCTTTTTTACCATATATATAACTAAATAAACTTCTTTTATTACCATCAAGCTCTGGTTTAAAATTTTTCAAAACTCTAAGATTCAAATCTTCTTTTAAATCTCTTAGTATATCTTGTTTTATATCTTGATCTAAACCTTGTAAGTTATTATCTCTATTTATAACTTGTTTTAAATAACTTTCAAAATTACTATCAGAATCTATAGTATAAAAAGCATCTATAGCTGCTTCACTATTTTTAAAGTCATCATTAGTTTTTAAATTTTCATCAAGATTTTGATCAAAAGAATTAGACATTGAATTAACATCAACTTTTGTACTTAAAGGTTTTGCTTGAACAACTTTAGAAGCAGCTTGCTTTGTTTGATTATTTTTATTAACGTTTTCGTTGATATCTATAACTTTAGTATTTTTAGGATTTACTTTAACTTCAGCAATTTCTTTACCTTTAATTTTAGTTTTATCGTCAATCTTTACATCTCCTTTTAATACCTTGTCTTGAGCCTTACTAGTTTTACCTCTTGAAACATTACTAACATAATCATCTATAATTTTATCTATATTACCTTCGTTAACCTCCACAGCGCCAAAACCTGCACTTCTAAGAAGCTTTTGAATATAATCCATAAATTTCCTTGCGTAAGACTTATCTTGATCAAATACGCCAGCTTTTTTAAGTTGAGCATAATATGTTAAAGTTTCCTCTGCTACTTGTTGAGCTGTGTAGTTAGGATCATCTTCATATTTTTTTAATTGATTTTTAATTTCTTCAGCAGCTTCAGGATTTATTTTTTCCATCTTTTTCATCAAGCTATTAGCTAATGAAAACACTACATTTTTATTCTCTTCTTTATTAAGAGCTATGTTTAAGTAGTTATGTAATCCTTCATGCTCCAAAACACCTTCTGCAGCTTGTTCAGACATTAATATAACACCTTGATCTGATAAATAAGAACCTTCAGCACTGAAATCCCCAGTATCAGGATCTATTAAACTCTCTACAGGAACATTATATTTTTCAGCTATTTCTTGTACGTTGTCCGTATTAAAAGTAATTATCTCTCCTTTAAAATCTTCTTCTACTTCTCCTCTTTCTTTCTTAATATCTATTACTTTTTGTAGTTGCTCTTCAATAACATCTTCTGCTCCTTTTTGTCTAAAGTTATTAGAGTCACTTGACAAAGCTTTTATTTGTTTATCTATGCTATCTATTTCTTCTACTATTCTTCCATTAGCTTTTTTATCTTTACCTTCTAGTTTTGCTTCTAAAGCGTTTTTACGTTTTGTAAGTGTAGCTATATTTATTATAGTTCTACCATTTAAACCATTATCAATGTTGCTATATATATTATAGTTTTGTTGTACTTCTAATTCATACTTTTTAAATTCTTCTTCAGTTATATATCCTAAGTTAAACTCTTCTTTCTTTTTGGCTATTTCTTGCTGCATTCCTTCTACACTTGCAGCATTATCAGCTATAGTCTCATAAAACTTATCTAATCTTTTTAGTTCCGCTCTACTTAATTCTTCTTCTGGTTGCGTAAGTAAATCTTTTTTATCCATCACAACATTTATAGAACCACCTAAAGCGCCTGATAGAAAAGATACTTTAGCCATGTGAGTAAATTCTTTTTTGAACGTATCACTGTCCATATCTAGAAAGTTTTCAAAATTTAAATCTGTCATTGCTTCGAACCCCTTGTCAATACCTGCACCAATTAGCCCTTCTGCTATTTCTTCAGCTAATTCTTCACTACCAACTAATCCCATCCTACCTACTTTAGTAATAATCTTAGAAGTTCTTTTACCAATAAATTTATATACTTCAACTTGGATTTGTCTAGCCGTTACGTTACCATTCATTTTGCCTAAAACACTATTTGTTATTTTGTTTATTACAGATTGACTATACTTACCTCCACCTTTTAATATTTTTCCACTAACGTAGTTTAGAGCTCCTGTTACCGATGCTTGTGCATAAGAATACATTTGCTGCTTTGCAGGAGAAAAGTTCTCTTCAAACTTAGCTTTTGCAGCTGATCTAGACATATCAGGATTATTTTTTCTAAGATCACTTATATAATCTTTCTCCATTTGTCTTATTTTAGCTTTATTCTCTCCTAAAGCAGAAAAGAAAAAACCTCCAAACAAACCAGTTACAGGTGATGACATTGTTGCTGCAGCCATTTGAGTAAGAGATTGTATTGTTCCACCTATAGTTGACTGAGAAAATTGTCTATAAAAAGCTTCGTCCATTCCTTTTGGTCTAAAAACTTCTTGTACACTTTTAACATCTTGTTCAAATGATATTCTATCTTGATTAATTTTGTTTTGATACCAATCAAACTTAGTTGTAGCAAACTTTTCTCCTTTTAAAGCGTAGTTAACGCCATATTCTAAATAATTTATTTTTTCTGCTAAATCAGCAAAAGCCTGAGCTTTACCACCTTGTATTTCGGCAAACATATCAGTAAATGTTCTTGATATAGCATGTAGATACGTTCCTTCACCCTGAGCGTTATCATAAACTAGTTGATTCATTTTTAATTTACGAGCATTAATATATCCTATTTGTTGGTTTATTCCACCTAATATATTAAGGTCCATTAAATTAGTTTGTATAGCTAATGTAGCGCTATTAGATGCAACGTCAATTTCATTTAATTTAGCATACTCAGTGTTGTATTCTTTAAATAATTGATTAGAATCTTTTTCATAATTCTTTATAATTTCTTGCTTTTCTTTTTTAGCTTCATTAAAATATCTGTCTAGATCTTTTCTTTCTTTTTCGTATCTTTTTATAAGTGTTTTTTTGGCACTAGGAAATTTTGCTATATCTAATTTAAGATTATCTACTAGATCTTGAGCTTCTTTATTTAAACCTTCTTGCTCTTTGTTTAATCTAACTATATCTTCTGTTGTTGCGTCAAAGTTTAACTTCATCGAGTCTACTCTATCAGCGACTACTTGAGCTTGTATCCTAGATTCCTCTACTCTATTTAAGTTCTTATCAATATCACTAGTTATTGTATTGGCTAGTTTTTCTTGTTTTTTAATAAGTTTCTTTTGTTTATTTATTAGTATAGGATTTACAAATTTATCCTGATACTCCGAAACATTTTCAGTAGTATTATACTCTGATTTTTCATTTTGTATAAAATTAACAAACTCTTCTATTTTTCTCGATTGATCTTTAGTACCTGATTTTAACCTATTGAAAGTACTTAAGTTAAATTCTGCTGACTTTGAAAATCCATTGTCTTTCATCCATTTACCAGCTGCTTCTGACTGTGTATCAAAAAACAAATTTCTAGTCTTATACATGTTTTTAGCATCATCTAAAACAGACTCAGGCATGCCATTAGCTAAGGCGGTTGCTACAATGTCTACAGATCCACTATTATCCATTACAGGGTTTTTATATACAAAAACCATATCACCGTCTTTGTCAGCTCCTATATTGTAATTTAAAAAATTATTGTTTATATTAGTAGCTACTTCTCTTGCGTCCTGTTTTGAAATGTTTTCTACGGCTTGATCGTCTTTTACATTAAAGCTTTCTATCTCAAAATCTCCAGTAGGATCACCTTCTTCATCTAATATAGGAATTTTTTCATTATTATCATCTAACTTAAATTTAGTATTTAAACCTTTTACAGCGACATTGGCATTAGGCCCCATTTTATTAACACCAGTTGCTGTATTTGGATTGTTATCTAAATAGGTTTGATAATTACGCGCAGCGTTTCTTTGTAAGTCATATAGATTATTGGCTTTAGATTCTAATTCTTCTAATTCTTCTTGTATTTTAGTTCTTTCTTCTTCAGGTAGGTTTGGATCTTCTAGTTCTATATTCTTTTGTTTAATAGAATTTTCCGTTTCATTAATATTATCAGTATAATAACCAACATCAGCTCGTTCAACCTTGTAACCTACACCTGTAAAAGTTCTTATAATATCTCCTTCATTACCACCAAGAGAAGGATCGACTCTTATATTTTTTTCTTCTTCTTTAACTTTTTCTTCTAATTTTTTTAATTCATCTTGAATTTTAACTTTTTCCTCTGGTGACGATGCTTCGTTTAATTCTATATTTTTTTTATTAATTAATTCTTTTGTTTCAGTAATACTTTTAAAAGATTCAGGATTTAATTGTTCTATTTTTTCGTATAAAACTTCTCTTTTAGGATCATTAGGATCTAAGCTATTATGAGCGATTATCAACTCTGTAGCCATCTCTTCTTTTCTATCTCTACTGATCATTATAGGTTTTCCAGTAACTTCATTGCCTTGAGAATCTAAAGAAATAGGTATATAATAATCTCTACTTTCACTAACAATTTGCGATAAAGGGTCTTCTCCTGGTATGTCTATAGTTACTCTATCTTCAATATCATATCTCTTATTATCTAATTCATCGAAATTTTTAGGTAATTGTATTTTGTCATATCTAACAACTCCTTCATCATTATCTCCAAAATTAATGTTAAGATCTTGTAGAGAATCATCTACATTTATAGATCCAGTTACTTTTACTTTACCTTTTGAGAACTGCTCATCTTTATTTATTTTTACTAAATTGTCAGCTATTATTAATTCACCATTTACATTTACAACCTTGTATGTGTCTTTAGGCTTTTTCTTTTTAGGTTCTTTTTCTGCAGCTGCTGCTTCTAGATTATCAACAGAGAATTCCGATAAAATATTTTCCGAACTGGAATCCGTACTGCTTTCGCTCGCCGCCGTTACAGGTGCAGCATCCTCCGCAACGACTTCTGTCTTTTCCACCTCTACTTCTTTAGGTTTGTTTTCAATATCCCATTGGTTAAGCAATTCTAAAGCTTCTGCTTTTTTTACCCCTTTATCTTTTAGGGATTGTACATATTCCTCTTTTGTCATAATAATATTTTATTAATCTTCGAAATCAGCCACTAGTTTCTCGTTATCTGCTGTTTGATCTTTAGTGTCAAACATATTTATTCTATTCTTCCAAGTATTTTCATACTTTTCTGGATCTAAATCTTTATACATAACTCTTTTAGCTTCTTTAATTTTTTCATTCCAAGCGCTAGGATCTTCTTCAATTTCTTTTTCTATTCTAGATTTATTTCCAGCCCACATGTCTTTGTGTTCAGCTTCTTTTCTTGCTTTATCAACACTAAGTTTTCCATCAGCAACTAGCAGTAAGTCTAAAATACTTCTACCGCTATTAAATTTCCAATCAGCTAATTGTTGTTTTACATTTTCAGGGTATTGATTAGGAACTTGACTCATGTATTCTTCTTCAAATATTTCTACAGCACCTTCTTTTGTTAAATACCCATTTTCATCTCTATATTTGTCGTATTTTTTATTTTGATATTTAGAATCAGTAAAACCAAAATCTTTCAAACCTGTTCCAGAACCTGAACCAGATTCACTTTCGTAGTCAAATATAGTAGAAGCTGTGTTAGAAACAAAATCTTCTTTCTCTTCTTTTGGAGTTTCAGCTTTAGCAACTTCTTCAGTTTCAGATACTTCTTCAGTTTTAGATACTTCTTCAGTTTCAGCAACTTCTTCAACTTGTAATTCTATACCATTTTCAATAGCTCCATTTTTTAAACTTTCTTTAGCTAAGTGGTTTAAAGCTGGCTTGTATTGATTATCAACAAAATCATTAAAATCTTTAGTTCCAGGCGTTGGAAAAGACTTAGGCCATTGTGTTTTTTCACCCATATTGCCTTCATCTTCCCATATACTTTCTCCTCCTTTTAATAATATAGTTTTAAAAGCATTATGACCACCAGCACCACCTGGTAATTGTGTGTAATAACCTTCATCATTTGTTGGTATCGTAACGTTTCCAGCTGTCACATTGTTTATGTAAGTAGTTTGCTGATCTGGAGTCATAATTTGTTTAGACACTTCATCTCCATTATTATTCGTACTTTTTTCTATAGTAACGTAATTATCATTAAAACCTTCTTCCTGCTTAACCAATTCGTTGTAAGCTGCTAACTCTGTTTCTGAAGAATCTACTTTGTATTTTAAATACGGATTATCCTTATCTAATAAAGCTTTATTAAACTCACTTATATTCAACCTAGCGCCTTTATGTTCTTTTCCTTCTTCATCTTTCCAAACTGCTTCTGGATCATATAGTACTAAAGAATTATCTTCGTTTAAGATTTGAACATCTCCTCCTGCAGATATTTTCCTTATTATATCTAATTGATGAGCAGGAGCTCCTGTAACACTAAACTGTGCGCTTTTTTCATCAGTGTTAGCTTGTTGTTTAAGTAATTTAGCAACTGACTGTATGTTAGGAACTGCATCACCATATATATCAACCATGTTTTTAATCTGTGCTAACTGTCTTTTTCCTAATTCATTATCTATTAAAGTACCATTATTTAAAGCGTTTGAAGTCTCATTGAACTTAGAGATTAACCCATGTAGAAAAGCCTCAGAATTCTCATCGTATTTATTAAACCCAGTGTCATAACCGTCTGAGCCAACCTTGTCATACATTTCTTGCTCACCTTTAACAATAGATTTATTTAGCTTGTTTAAGGCTTTGTTTTTATTAGTAACAACATCTATACCACCTTTAATCAATGATGTTATATTAGAAGCTATCGTACTTTCTTTTAAAGCCTGTCTTTTAGCTTGCTGTTCTTGTTGACGAGCTAGAGATTTTTCAGATCTTTCTAATACACCGTCTTTTATTTCTTTTGGATTACTATAACTCATGATTGTATATATTAAGTTCCGGCTTCTTCAATTGCAGCGTTAGTTTGTTGAGCTTTAGCATCTGCGAGCGCTTGTTTCTGGTTATCAAGTTCTTTAGCTTGTCTATCGATTTCTTGTTGTTCTCTGTTTTCAGTAATGCTAAATGCAAATTTTTCGCCTTCAGCTTTCATTCTTGCAACATCTTGAGCACCTTGTGCGGCAGCTTTTTGATTAGCAGCTTCTTGTTGTTGTATATTAGCTGATATACCTCTTTTACTTTTTAAAGCCGCTTGTGCCAATGCTGTAGCTCCACCAGCACCAGCTCCACTAGCAACCATAGCGTCTAAAGTATTTGCTAAAGCTATATCAGATTCTTCAGCTTGAAATTCAGAGGCTTGAGTAGCAACACCTAAATTAGCCATTTCATTAGTCATATTAGCATATGGGTTTGTTACAGCTTGCCTATTAGCTACTAAACTTTTTAATGCATCACTTCTATCATTTATTTTATCTTGAGCTGCTTTCTCTATCAATTTTAGCTTATCTTTTTGTGCTTTTTCTATAACATCTAATGCATCTTGATTTTTCTTCCCCATTTTATATTTTTTTTATTAAATGACTATAATTAGTATCACCTTCAATAAATCCGTTTTCCATAAGATTGCTATTTAACCCGGTATTGTTGCCCCAAAAAAACAAAAACTTACCACCTTTGTTTCTCCAACCTTCTTCTGCTGCTTCTATTAACATGTCTATGGCTAGTTTTCTATCATTTTCTCTGTAATCTTTATTTGACAATGGCCAGCCCAATGCTCCAACCCCTGAGTTTGTTTCATATATAAATATAGAAGCTATAGGTTCTTTGTTTTTTTCCACTATATAACCTGTTTTAGGTAAAAAGTCTTCACTTATAGGACCACCCCATCCCCAATCTTTCCACCATTTTTCTAACAATGGTCTATCACTTGGATTTAATTCTCTTGTTTTTAATTTCATTTAATTTTATTTAATATGACGATGTTACAAAGTTAGTAGCTGCAGCCCATAATTCTTTTGGTCCACCTAATTGTGTAGTTTCATCTGTTTCTATTTTAACCGTAGCAAAATAACCTTTTATACCGCTCATTTGTGCTCCAAATATTATCTCACCGGTGGAAGGTGTTGAGTTATTACGCAAGTTAGCTACATATCTATTTTCTTTTCTATCAAAACCAGATCTTAGAGTATAACCTGTGTTAGCGTCTACATAAGAACCTTCACTATAGCTTTTTATAAACAATGTGTTATCGTTATTTTGAACATAAGTAGAAGTGCCGTTAGGATTCAAATCTTGTCCAGTAAAGCCTGAAACATAAGAAACCACTTCCCAACCATTACTACCTTCGTAAGATATTGTGTTAAAGTTTTTCACAACATCTGGTTGTGGATTAAACACAAAAGTTATATTAGACGGGTTTCTAACGCTATAAAAATCGCCTCTAGTATTATTACTTGCGTTTACGTCATAATGCTCATATAGACCAGCATTTTTAATGCTATAAAACCTATTTAAATTACTAAACATAAAGTTTGGTTTATAAGTGAAAAAACTTACCCATCCATTTATATCTTCATCAAATACTAAAGTAGAATAACTATTGTTTGGATCAGTGAGATCATTAACACCATCTAAATCTGTTGAAACTTGATTTGAATTTTTTTGCATCGATACAACATAATTTTTATTATGTATATCCCAACCACCTATTACTTTTCCTTTAGTTTTATAGTTAAAAACTATAGTTGATGGTAGTGCAGAACTAAACGGTGCAGAATAATAAATTTGATAATCACCACTAGGAACTTGCTTAAACACACATGTAACATATCCAGCTTGACCGCTTATTGACATGCCACTAGTTATTGCTTGATTAGACGCTACAACCACTATTGAATTAGGGAATTCACCACCACTAACTTTTGTTGTAGATATTGACTGTAAAGTATCAATATCTGACACTTCCGCTAAATTGTCTCTAAAATAATCTAACATACCATATCTACTTATCTCCGTTAAACCGTCGTTAGATAATCTCATTATAGCATTACGGTTTTTGTCAGAAAAATATTTCCTATAATTATATATTGCAAAAGATTCTGGGTTTTTACTTATTCCATAATCTCCTTTATAAGAAACAAATTGACCTATCACAGCCGCAGCTGCTTGAGTTTGTGTACCACTCTCAGTTGTATATATAGTATCTTTATCTATTAAAGCTCTATGTATTTTATTTTCTTGAAAAACTATTAAGTTGGTATCTTCAGCGTATGTTTTTTGTATACTACCATATGATATATCTAAAGATTTAGTTATACTTTCTCCTATGCTAAAGACGTTTGTTTGATTTATGCCGGTTCTAGAGTTATAAATACCTGAGTATATTAATGTGTTTATTCTCCTTTGCTGCAATGGATTTTCGTCATCTAAATAAGCTCTAACACCTTGATCGGTAGAAACATTGTTGTATCCACCTCTGATCCTAGACTCTTCTATATACCACCTTTTAACCATTCGATTAGGAAACACGGCTATGTCAGTACCACCTATATTTATAGGATCACCTAAAGAAGATCCCATAGCAACTCTTGGAAAAAATGTTGCGTTACCAGGAGCTTGTACAGGGTCACCACCTACACCTATCGTTGTGTTATATTGTCTTAAATGAGAATTTCTTTTTTTTAATAAGTAAGTGTTAAAAAAATCTACTTCTAATACAGCTGCCATGTTTATTGTTTTATTTTAATTTTTTGTTGCGTCTGACCCATCTTCTATGGCTTTGTTTAGATCTGATATCAAACCACCTGTAGATGTTTCCCAAAATATCTCTAATCTAGAATTTAAAGGTTTTATTTCAAGAGCACTAAAAACCATGTTTCTACTATCAGCAGCTTGACCTATTACATATTCATTTTCAGAAGATATAGCCATCGTGGTAGGGTTAGAAGCAGCATTGTATATTCCAGCTGCAGTTCTAGGTTCAGTATCAGTTCCTTTTTCAGGCGTTATATTCCAATCACTAGCAGCTAATGTTATTGCGGCCCAAGTTGCTTGGCCAGTAACATAACCTTGAGTAGAAGTTGACCTAGCTGCAATAGTAAAGGTGTCGTCAGGTTTATAATCCTTACCAGTATTAGTTACAACTAAATAATTAACAGTAGTACCAGTAGTAACACCAACTTTTACTTGTGCTCCTGTTCCACTTCCACCTATAAGAGGTAAATTATAAACAACGTTTCCAACAGTAGCGCCTGTACCACCAGTAAAAGTTAGAATTCTACCTAATGATACACCATCTAGATTTACTTGCTGTAAACCTAGGTCTGTTACTTTTCCAATACCATTTACAGTTATAAAACTTTGTCCTTCAAAAAATCCAGAACTAAAAGGATAGTAAGCGCCAGCTGCGTCAGGTAAAGAAGAATTAAAACCAATTCTTGGATATAGTATATCATTACTAGTTCTAAATTGAGTTTGCTCAGGTTGTACTTCTTGTAAATCAGAACCTATTTTATTTATATTGTCTGATATTAGAGAAGTATAAAAATTTAAACCTGTTAATGATAAGTTTTGACTAGCAAAAGAGTTTTCTAAAGATGAAACATCTGAAGGTAAACTAATATTAGGTAAGTATATATTATAATATTCTTGTTCAGTTTGTTTTACAACAACTTTATAACTATACCAACCTAGCTTATTCTCAGGTCCAAATATTGTGACTGTAGTAGCGCTAGAAGTAGTTATAGCTTGAGAAATAGAAATTGCTTTAGTAGATGCGTTTACACCTAGGATACTTACAAAATTACTGTCTATAAACATTATATCTCCTACGGATATATTTGGATCAAGATATGAGACAATTATTTGACTATTGTTGGAAACAGGATTTGGTACATAAGCATAGTATAAACCACTCTTATATAAACCTGGATAACCTTCAGCATATTCACCTGTTTGAGTAGAAGGTATTTTATTTCTAAATAAAACTTTTAAACTATCACCATACCAAAGACCGTCTCTGTATACTGATCCACCATTAGGTCCAAATTTATAATTATAATCACCTGATGGAAAAAAGTCATTGTACTTACTATATATTGTTGAACCCCCAAAATTAGATGAAGCTGTATTTGCATATAGATCTACGATTCCACCGCCATTCCAACTGTAGCTAGAGTCTTCGTCAGTGGCTAATATAACATCAGATTGCCTACCGTATATGTCAGATAATACTATACCTACTTGATAAGTTCTGTTTTGTTTAAGTGAGTGATTTGGATATGAAACTATAGAGTATTTAGGATTTACAGGAGTAGCACTATATACTTGACCTCCTTGTTCCCAGCCTATGTTTTGATCCATTGTATATTTAGCACTAATATCAACATTGTAATCTAATCCATTAGGTGGTGAATGTTTGTCTATGAAGTTACCATAAACAACTCTGTTTCCAACAACTGATTGTGACAAAGCCCTAATAGGAACCTTGTCGCTTACTCTAGAAACTTCTTTTTCGGGTAATACTCTAAAAGGTTTCTTTGATTGATAGTCATATGTGAGAGAGAATGAAGAATTTCCAGTTACTAAAGAGTCAGTGACAGGTATTGATTCTACAAGTTGTATTGCTAATCCATCAGACTCTTTATATAATATGTCTATTTCTTCTACTTTAAGTTCGTTTTCTAATTGATCAACTCTGTAAGGTGTTTCTATGTTTATAGAAACATTATTTATTTTGTTTTCCATAAATGATACTATTGTACTATTCCCAACAGTATCCTCTTGTCTTATGTAAACTTTATTATTCTCTCTAGTAGGATGATCTAAAAAATACCCATTTTGTTTCGGTATGAAAACAGGTTGAGTAAAAGGTGATATTAAGGAGTATTCTCCATCATCAAATTTAAACCTATATGCAAACCTAACGAATTTGTCTTCTAAATAAGCTTTGTCACCGGGCCAATTAATATCATAGTTAGGATTTGGAGATGAAAATGCTACTATATCACCATTTAATATAATGGGATTAGAACTGTTCATAGGTGCTGGACTTACTGTAATAAGCGCTTGTCCAGCTAACGTACCTTCATTCCATTCTCCAGCTGAATTAGCCTTGTCTTGAGAAGGAGTATCGTTAGGAGGATATACTTTTGTTCCTGTTTGGTTTGCAATATCTGCGTAAGTTGTCAATGATAATCTAGCCACTGCAGTGATTAGATATTCTGAATTTGTAACTCCACCACTGGAATCCCAAATATTGTCTTTACCTGGACAGGAAAGCTTCATACCAACTTCTGGAAAAACTCCATTTATAGCATTGAGAGTAAATGTTGATCCAGGTTCTATACCATCCGGTGGAACGCTTTTATTAATTTGTGAAACTATTCCACTACATGAAGGTTTTAAGTACTTACTTGATTTATCTTGACCACTAGCGTATATCAATTGAAAAGAGCCACCAGTACTTTCAATTTCGTTTTCTAACACACCATTTAGTCTTAGCTTATATGAATCAGGGTTGGTACTAGTGTCTATAACTTTAGATCTAACATAAAAAACTCCTGGAAAATTCTCCGTGTTTAACCCACCACCACCTACTGAAGTACCTGGAGGAATAGATAAATTTCCAGTAACTTCCTTGCCTCTTTTAAATATCATACCGACTTTCACTTTATTATACTGAGCCTGCGTAAGTGTTAACTCTGTAACAGTGTCAGTTCTAGGAGAAGGAAAAGTGTAATTGGCAGAACTAGTATAAGACATAGTTAAAGTCTCGTATACTAATGGAGCATTATATGGGTAGTACTTAGCAACAGATATAGTTTGCTCTTTGTTATAGTAAGATGAATTAGCTAAAGCTTTGTTAATGTTTATTTTCCTAGGTTGATTACGGTTGTCTGTCCAAAAAAGAAGATCTTCTATAATATTCACGCCGTATATTGGATGTGTTTTAGAGAAATTTAAAAATTCACCATAAACTAGCAAGCTTGAAGAGTTGTTCTTAAGATCAACCATGAATATTCTGTTACTAGAGCCATACGCAGATATACCATCTAACTGACTATCTGAAGAATCAGTGTGGTCAGTATTAAATATAAATAGTCTATTATTTGTTTCGTCAGAATAATACCCTATGGTTTCAGTTGCGTCTGAAGAGAATTGATGTTTTAGTTTATTACCTAAAACATTTTCTAAAGCGCCTACGTCTTCACCTTCTGATCTACTTATATTTACGTTTTGAGCCTCTCTATATTCTCCATTTGATAATAACCTATCGTCTAGGTCTTTATTCATTTTAGATTTTACGAAAGTATTTCTAGTCTCTGCCATATTTAACTTTTAATCCATTTAGATTTACCCCTAAAAACTTGAACTATTTCATCTAGTTTTAAATTAGACAATCTTATTTTAGCATTTCTAAGCTTAGCTGATCTATCTCTTTTGTATCTTTGAACTATGTATTCTTGTACGTTAGACCTAGTTGATAGTATAGAATGGTTTATATGAGCATATAGTGCATCCTCGGCCATCTTAGGCACCTTAGAATCCATATCGTAAGCTAATCCATCTGATATATATTCTAAAACAATTAAATTACCAGCTAAGTCACTTGAAAAACTAAATACTCCTAGTCTTTCATTAATTTGAAACCAACCATTGTCCTGAGAGTATTGAGGATCCATACCATATCTTTGACCAAAGTTTAACTTCCACCAAGCCCAATCATATACATTTGTATTGTTATCGTCTATTTCCCCTGTTATATTATTTTGATTTTCTTTTTTCCATCTTTCTTCAGTTAGAGATTGATTAGCCTCATTATTTTCACCAAAATTATTTTGAGTGGGAATACCAGCAGAATCTTGTATAGGTAAACTATTAGGGGAAGTTGTTAGATTATTTACCGGATATATTATTCTTTGAACACCACCTTCATCTATTCTTGAAACTCTAACATAGTTAACATAATCTTGTGGTATGGGTACAGATAAACCTGGTGGTATAGTAAGTTCTTGAGATCTAATAGACTTAAGAGTATCATAAGAAAATTCTTGTAAACCCCTTTTAGCATGAAATATAACGTCTGATCTTTTTACTCTAGTTATTAACTTATCCATACCTACATACGCTACCATGAAATTATTAACTACATCAGTTAAGCTAATGTATTCATAACTACCTAAATTTTCATCCACAGCGGATTGCTTTAGCTGTATATAAACACTACCTGTATAACTGGCTGGAGGTGAACCGGTTCCAGATCTTAACGTAACAATATTGTTAACAAAGTCAGAAACATAAGACCAATCCTCATCTTGAGCAATATTATTTACATATATAGTATAGTTAGAAGCAGGAGCAACTTGAACACCGCTACTGTCAAAAGCGCTTATTAAACTAGTATTAAACGTGCATGTAAACGTAGGGTTAACAGCAGCTGTTAATGTGGAAAATACTTGCTGTCCAGAATAATATTGTGCATTTGTTTCATTAATCAGTCCCATATTGTGTTATCTTTTAGTATTAGCTTCATTTTCAGCAGATAGTTGTGAAGCTGATTGTACTATCTGAGGGTCTCTTATTACAACTCCTGCATATTTTAATATGTCTATTATTACTTCCGTCTGTTGACTTTCACTTATTTCAAAATTTACAGAAGCTCCACCTATGATAGGTGTTAGTGAAAAACCAGGAGTACCATCCCATATAAAAGCACCTGTAGTTGTATCAACTCCATAAGCCCAAACTACATCAGCAGGTTTTCTAATGTAATTAAAACCTATGTCACTTACTAAAGGAGTATTGCTAGATGCGGGATACACTGTTAATTTATCTTCTTGATATATAGCTATTGGAAAATTAGAACTAGGTTGAGTAAGCGGTGATAGCTTCTGTTGGTGATAATTTCTTTTACTTACTATTTCTATTTCAGGATTGTTTTTGCCTATTTCGTAAAAAGCTGAACCGAATCTATGTAGATCAGTTGGCTGTCTATATACATTTACAGATACTGCTGATGCTGGAGCATTTTTCTCAAAAACTTGAAACTCCTCATGTATATGATCCATGCGCGATGCAAACTCTACATCTGTTTTAGGCATACGTATATATTGGTTATAGTCCTCGAAGAACTTTTCAAATATCTCTAACTGAACTTGAGTAGCTAATTGATTAAACTCATAAGGAGTTAAGTAGCCACGTTGTTCTTTGTTTAGGATACTAAGTACTGTTGTATATACCGTGTTTACGTTTATTGCCATTTTAATATTTTTATAAATAAAAAAGGCGGCCGCATAGCCGCCTTAATTATAATCACTTGTTATTTTAACTTTTTCTCTATAGACTTGTAAACTTCTAAACCTTCGTCGGTTTGGAACCAAGCAGCCATAGCTGAATATGGGTTTTCGTCAAATGGTACGTTCATTAATTTGCGTCCATTACTAGCCCAAGTAAATGATCTATTATCACTTGATAGCTTTACAATATTATTTTCTGTTGCAATTATAGCAAAATTTCTTAATTGTACATTTTCGTCATTAGCTAATTCTATGAAAAGCTGTGGATTTCTCTTTGCAAATAATAAAGTATCTCTTTTTAGCTCTTTAGTACTCATATTACTCACTGAAGATCCAACTTCAACTCTCATTATAGCTTCCATAAAGTCTACGTCCATTTGTAAAGCAGCATTCATTGCTAAAACTTCCATTTCTAAAATTTCTACATCATCTTCAGCTTCTAAAACAGCATCATATTCTCCAAAAATAATACTTGAATGTGGATGTTTATTTAAAAATTCTTGTAAATTTCTTTTTTCTTTAGGAACCATTAGGTGCCCATTGCTAAAAACAATGTGACTTAATGTTACTTGACCTTTTTGTTCATCAACAAAAACACTTTCTTGATTAGTAGCATATCTTAATTCTCTTTCATAACCATACTCTTTATCGAACCAAACTAATGGATACTTTCTAGTATGTCTACTAGGTAGAGTATAAGTTAATGGGTTTTTGTTGTTTAATAGATAATAATTTCTATCTTTATATTCCCAAGTTTCTTTTTTAACTTCAGCCTGAGCTGGAGCTTTTTTTGTTTTTTCCATAATATAATATAATATAATAATTAAAAAAGACCCCGCCGAAGCGGGATCTTGTTATTTTATAACCTACGAAATAGTTGGGTAAATATTTACACCTGCACTATTTTGAAATTGTGGAGCTGAAATTGCTGGACCAGCAGCGCCGTTAGCAGCGCCAACAACTGGTTTCCAAGCATTATATATTTCCAACTCTGTTGGTAATGTAGCAGGGCTAGTAGCTGTATAAGTAATAGTTTTGACTGTTGAACCAAAAGTTATTTTTATAACACCAGCAGCACTCATTTCTACAAATGTTACGTCCCCACCATAAATATGTGGAGATGAATTTTCTACTTCTGGTGTTGAACCAGCAGCAATTTTTATTTCTATTAATCCCATTTTCTTATTTTTTTAAATGTTTATAATTAATTAAGCTCCTTTAAATAACACGAAGTTATTTGCAGCTTGAGTTACTAAACATCTTTCAGATAAGAAGTGTACAGACATTGCATCTAAATCAGAAGTATAAGCTCCTCCAACTGAACCAGTGATCCAGTTTTTAAATCTTCTATCTTCAGTTTCAGAAGCTCTATATCTTACGTGTAAGAAAGGACGTCTAATATTTGAACCTAGCATTTGATCGTATACTGTTGAAGTTCCAGCAGGAACTAAAACACCATCAATAGCTTTATCCATACCCCTTGTAGAAGCATCATTTAGATATTTCCAGTCAGTCTTGTAGAAGTCATAAGAACCTCTTCTGAAACCAGAAAAACCAAAGTTCAATGCCATTTCAGATTCATTGTCAAAAAGACCATAAGAAGCAGAAGCAGTAGAAGCATAACCTCCACCCGCCATAGCAGCGATCATATCGTCAAAATCAAGAGCAGTGGCTCTAGATAAGAATAACATGTTTTCTTCAATAGCACCTTGCTTGTCTAGGTTTTTAAGGATTTCATCAAAATCTCCTAATGCACCAGCTCCAGGAGCAGCAGCACCAGAAAATCCAGAGTAAATATTACCTCTATCTTCAATAGCAGCAAATAGACCTTGAGATCCTTCATATCCAGCAGCACTTAAAACAGTAGCAGCACCTGCAACAGTTTTAGCATCTTCACCTTCAACCATTTGCATTTCAAGATAATCTTCAAAACGTAATCTAGTTTCTGATTCAGCCTTTAAATACCATAAGTATCCAGATGTTCCATCTTCAGTAGCTACTTCTACCCACCCAATTTGAGCAGTATCAGAACCATTGATTTCGTATTTATCTTTAATGATAACTGGTCTGTTAGAAAACTGAGTGAAAGATGGCTCAATAGAACCTTCCATACCATTTGTTCCTTTTTTAAACTCAGCACCATAAACGAATATGTTTACGTTGTTAGTGTTTAGTAAGCCAGCATTTAAAGCATCACCACCATATAAAGCACATATACAAGTAGTATCAGTTACAGAAGTTACTAATAATTTAGCAGTAACTAAACCAGTAGCTTGATCAGAGATCAACACTGTTTGATTAGCTCTAATAGCGTGCTTAGTTTGGTTTGTGTCACCAGAACCTGTTCCTACCAATGAAGGTGAAATAACAAATTGTCCAGTATTTGGAGCAACAGCTGCACTAATATTAGCTGATAAACCTTTATAAGCAACATGAAGTCTGTTTTGCTCTGACCAGATAACTTGATCCGATGTCATTGGCATTTCAGCTCCTACCATTCTCAAGAAACCAGACAAAGTCCTGTTTCCGTATCTTTCTACTTCTGCTTCATAAAGCTCAGGTAGATATTGCTGTGCAAAATCATTAGCTCCGTTATTGAAGTCTAGAAAGTTTGTTTCTAATGCCATTTTCTTTTGCGCTGGCACTATTGACGCTGGGAAACTCCCTCCAGATAAACTCATTTTTTATAGTTTTTAGTTTATTTTTTTGATTTTATTTTCAATTTAGAACTGTCTACACCAGATATTGCTTTAACCTTGAAACCATTAATAAATATATCGCTATTATCCTGTGGACGAGAAGCGGTATCTATATTCTTTGATTTGTTGACTATGTTTTTAATCCCATCAGTTTTACCTTGTTCATAAAAATGTTGAGCAATAGTATCAACGTTTTTAGCAGCATATAAAGCTTTATGATATTCTTTAGGATCTTTTACTGAGCCATCTTCATTTAAGAACTTCTTAGTGAAACCTGTTAACTCTGCTTGATCTTTAGCTATCTCTTCTTTATTATTAATACCATAATTAAAAGTTTTATCTCCTAAGTTAAACTCAAAACCTTTGAAATTCTCAGAAAAATATTCATTAGTAGTGTTAATAAATTTTGCTTGCTGTTCGCCTTGCTGTTTTTGTTCGTCATTGTATCTATTGAAAAAGTCCATTGCTTTTTGTTGGTCTTGAGTTACGTTAGGTTTCAACTTGATTTCCTCGTAATATTTACTCTTTGTTTCCTCTAAAAAGCTTTTGGCTTTTGCAACTTCTTCTTTCATAGCGAGTTTTTTCTTTTTAATATCTCGCTCTTCATCCATATCTTCGTCATAAGAAAAGTTGTCTTCCATAATGAACTCAACTTCCTCTGAATCTAGATGTGGTTTAGTATTTTTATAATATTCTTTTAATAATGTCTTTTCATCAATATTAGAATAATCCCTATTTAATCTTACGTAGTCTTGTAAGCTTCCACCAGTGTCGTTCATGAAGTGTACTACTTTTTCTAAATCTTCTGGTAATTCTACTATTCTACGTTTTGGTTTCTCTATAACTTCTTCTTGTTTAACAGTTTCAGATTTAACAACTTCTTCTATAGGATTAGAAACTTCTTCTTTTTCTTCTTCGTTTTTTATTTCTAATTTTGTTACGGTTTCTTCAACTGGTTTTTTACTAAAGTCAACCTTAGCATCTATATCTTTGCTAATAAGTTTCCTTGGTTTTTTTTTAATTTTAAAATCGCCTTGAGTTAACTCACCTCCAGCTGTTTCTTTTATTTCTTCTGACATAATATAATATAATAATTGTTTGTTTTACATGATCTCCTGAGGCATAGCATCAGTATCATCGTCTTGTTGGTTGAAATTTATTGAAGGTAAATTCATTTTTCTTTGGCTTATCATTTCACTTTGTTGAGTACCTTCTAATCTAGTTCTTGTATCTTTTCTGTCTTCAATTAACTTTTCTTTTTGAGCCATTCTATCAACTTCCATTTGCTTTAACTCTAAATCAAATTGATGTTGTAGTTCCATGAGCTGTCTTTTTATCTGCGCTTCTTGTTGAACTTTTTGAATAGCGAACTGAGATTTACCTTGCTCTATTTGAAGTTCTGTTTGAGCTAAAGCTTGTTGTTTTTGCATTTCAGCAGCAGCAGCTCTTTCAGCTGACTCAGCATTTGCCTGTGCTTGTGCTTGTATATTTGCTTGTTGAGCCGCTTGATCTTGTGCTTGTTTTTGTTTTCTTTTTATTTTTAGAACTTGATTAGCTAATTTTAAATTATTTACTTGTCTTATTTCTATAGCATCTTCTAAGTTTATAGATTGAGTTTGTAAAGCAACTTGAATATTTTGTTCTAATTGAGCTTTTTCTTCTTCGTCAGGAACTAATTCTAGATATATACCAAAATCAAACATATTTAAAGCATACATGTCTTCCAGTGTTCCTACATTATAAGAACTTATACTAGATTTTAAAGCTTCTCTAGTTAATGGATTTTCTAAAGCATCAGAAACTCTTAAACATATATTCTCACACGTTCTAGCTGATAAATATAAACTAGCTTGAACGATGTGTTTAGTTGCTGTATTTGAATTAGCTGCTGCTAATTTTTGCAAGCCAACAAGAGAATTAGGATCAGGAGAACTACCATCTCTAGCTTCATTTAAACCGGTAACATCTCTTATCATCTGCAGGTAATACTGATAAGTTTGTATTAACGATTGCATTTTTTGACCACCTGAAGATGTTTGAAGTTCTTGTATAGGTACTTTACCAGGATTCGCTCCACCATCTTGTGTCATAGATCTACCTAATATACTACCAGTTTGGAAATACATATTTAAAGCTTCAGCGGGATTGTAATTAGTACCATTACCTAAATCAACTTCTGCTAAACCATCAACGTCTAAGAAAACTCCATCCGGAACTATTCTAGCTAGTACTTGTTGTAATTTTAAATGAGTTAGCTGTATCATATCAGCAAAACCAGTCATTCTACCAACTAAAGATTCTATACGTCCCTTATACATTTTAGGAGCACATATATTATAGTTCATGTTTACTTTAACTAAATTAGAATCTGGTCTAACCATATTTTTAGCCAGCTCCCATTTCAACATCATTTCATGACCTAATATTTTAGCTCCTTGGTATAATACCTCTATAGACCTGGATACTCTATCAAAGTTATCATTTTTTGGAGGATTAAAAGTATCTGGTTTTTCTAATGTTTTTTCTAATCCTGTTGGTGTTTCTTTTATTTTAAATACTTGATCTTGATATGTTTTATATTCAAAATAAAGAACTGCTATACTATTACCATCATTTCTACCGTTAAATTGGTAATTATAACTTTTGCTACCAGGGTATTGTTGTATAGTCTCTAACTCGGACTCGGTTAAGTTAGGAAACTCTTTTTTAATTTCACTTAAACTAATATACTTAACCTCACCAACATACCATATGTCTTGAAAGTTTGGATCTTCGGTATATGAATAAACTAAATTAGCAGGATCTACATAGTCAACAGTTACACCTTCAGATAAATTAAAATTAGTTTTAATAGCTCCTATGCCTAATACTACTAAATCTTGCGCTACTCTACGTCTGGTTAGATCGTATTTATTAAAGTCAAGCGTATTATTTATAGCTTCTTCTTCCGCTATCTCTATAGACTGCTTATAGGATAACTGCATATGTACACTTAATTCTTCTTTATTTTGTGGTAAATCTTCGGGATTAGATGTAGAATACATGTCAGTTCCTAGAACATTTTGTATCTGGTCTATTAATTCCTTACCTTGCATGTCTCTCATTATAGCCTCAGCATACGTAGTTCTCTTCTTTAACGATTCTGGATCTTGAGCGTAGGCTTTTACTTCAAATACCTTACTATCCATACCGTTAACCACTATATCTACAAATTTAGGTATAATAGGAACTGGTTTCCAGTCTAAATTCAAATACGACAAATCACCATTAATTGCTAATTCATCTTTATATTTTTGAACTGACTGCTCACCTCTTGCATACAATCTTAAATTTCTAAAATTATTGTAGTTAGTGTTAAATCTTCCTGAAACTCCAGTTCTAGTTCCGCTAAACCAATCACCTTCTATAGCTCTTCCAACCTGTCTACCATAATCTATACTTTTCTTAACCTCTTCAGGTACAACCTGATCTGGAAACGAACTACCATTGTAAGTTTGTATTTGCATTTATTTTATTATTTGAGATAAACTTCCGTCATTATTGTATCTTTTAATTCCAAAATTGACATTTTTTTTAATTCTTTCTGCAACAGGTTTATACTTGTTTTTATTGCAAGCCATTATTGCCAAACCGGAACTTATAGATGCATCATGTTTAGTTCTATTATTTATGTCGAACTGAGCCCAATCTTCTAATGTATTTTGCAAATACATATCACCATATCCATCTTGTTTTTCACCTACATATGTTTCTATATAACTTTCTATAGCTGCAGCATGCGCTTGTTTTATATCTTCACTTGAGTTAGGTATACCACCAATTTCCTTTTCAGTGGTGGATAATTTGTTCCAAATTTTATCAGGTCTGTTCATGCTAAAACCTCTATAGCCTCTTCTTTTTAAATAGTATAAAAATCTAGGCTTGTTATTTTCACATAGTATAGGCATACCATAAAAATGTAGTGCCATGAGTATTTCTTCAAAGAATATTTCCGCTGTTTGAGGTCTAGCTATGTATTCTAAAAAAAAGTGGTTTGGTGGTGCATCTTCCATGGAGAACTTAGTTAATCCATGAAGAGATCCATTAGATCCTTTACCATCAACAGTACCACTAATATCGTAAGAATCGCAACCAAATGCTCCAACGTGTTCATTTCCAGGATATTTAATACCATTTTTTATAATCACTCTATTTTGTAGATTTTTAGGTGGAACCCATGAGATTAAAAATCTACCATCCTTATTAGGTACAAAAGTAACTGATGTATCTTTAACACCATTTTTCCACATGAAGCTACCTTTTGTTGTTGCTGATAAATTGTTTACTTCCTCGTTGTAATCTATCTGTTGATATATTCTAGTTAGATTAAATAAACTGTTTTTGGTTTCATCTCTAAAAGCATGGGCTTCTGTTCTAGGAAACTGCCTGTAGTATTCATTTAAACTGTCTTGATCAGATTTAAGACCGTCTACTTCGTTATCCCAGTGCTCAATTACTCCGATTGTAATTTCAACACCGTCTCTTCCGATTGTTTTATTTTCTGGCGTAGTGAATACAGGTAGTCCAAAAGTATCCATGAATCCTTCGTAGTTCCATTCCATAGGGATGAAAAGAGAGTACAAGCCAGAAGATGTTTGTCCGTTTCTATTTCTTTTTCTAACGTCTGAATTTGTATAGAGTTTTTTGAAATTGTTTCCACCTTTGTCTAATGCGTTTGAAGTTGAGCCCATCATACATTTACCCACGATCCTACGCCCTAGTCTTAATGTAGTTTTTGTAACTCTCCAGTTGTTTAATATATTATCAGGTCTTTCCCATTTACCACTTTCATCATGAGCTAATATCTTTAGCTTTTCACCATCATAAGAGTTATCACCCGTGTTTTTCCAGTCTATAGTTGTATCTAATCCTTCTAGTTCAGCTAGTTTAACGTTGTCGTCTAGTTTACGTCTAGTAAGCTTCGAAGCTGGAACCCTATACGCCAGTTCGGTTTTTGGACGATCCATACCATCTTGGATTGGTTTGAAAAAAAACGGATAGTTAACGGATATTGGTACAACTTTGTCTGTGAACATTTTTTTAGCATCTGCTCCAGATTTTGAAAGGATACCGAATCTCGCATCTGAAGATATAGTTGCCTGGTTAACAAGCTCTGCTGATGACATAAAGGAGAAACCAGACCGTCTGTTTTTAAGATAACACATTCCATAACATCTGCTATCGGCTTTACACGCTTCCCAAAATATGAAGAAGAGTCTATTCGCTTCTCTATAATCAGGCGCTCCGATATCGATTTTTGACCATTGCAAATACATGTAATGAGTACCAGTGATGTAAGTAGGCATACCGTTATTATAAAACCAGTAGCCATCTGATCTACGTTGAAATTCTTCATCTATATAATCAAACCATTTTTCTTTAAAATCTGAAGGATATTCATCCCAGTCAAATCTACTTTTAATTCTTTTTAATTCTTTTGGGTACTCGTACTGTTCCCAGTATTGTTCCGCTTTGCTTTCGCTTCGTTTAAACGGTTTATCGATTGCTGGTAAAGCAATCCTGAGATTTTGAATTTCAATGATCTGTCCAATTCGTCCAGTTTTACTAATTACTATAAAATCATAATCTGCGTTGTAGCCATATTCCCATTTTTTATATCTATTATTTTTAGATAATATCTTAGGGTTTACATAGTCTTTTAATTCATGCCAAAGCGTTTGGTTGTAACTCATTTACTACGCCCTTCTGCAAAACCTCTAAAAGCTCTTTCTTCTTTCTTTTCCTTAGGCTTTTCACTTAACATTTCTTCTTCTTCGTTGATTTTTGTTAAAATCTCAAAAGCATCCATTATAGCTAGTTTTTTAGTAGCCGCTGCGTTCTTAAGTCTATCAGCTGATACGTCATCATCTGAGTCTACGATTTTTTCCTTAGCAACTTTAATTAGTTCATCAATAGCTCTTTGACCTGCTTCTATAATTTTCTTCTTAGTTTTCTTCGTATCCATAAGTTACGGCTATATCATTAGATTTCATACAATAAAGAAGTTCGCCTTCTATAATAAACTCAAACTCTGAGTTAGGAGTAAATATGACCAATGCTCCAGGTGTCAATCCTATGCTTTCTAAGGAGTTATTAGAATATTTTAATATACCAAAGTATTCTTTTTCATTACTAACTGACAAATGAGATTGTTCTTTAATTGGCTTTACAAAACAATAATTTAAATGTGGTTTAAGATTATACATATATATTTGATCTATTCCACAGAAATATAATTCATCTTTAAAAAAAGTTGATGAATTTTTTTCTTTTCCCTTAATATCATAGTATCTTCTAAAAATATTATGATGCACATATACAATATCATCTTTCTTGACGTCTGTATCAAAAGCCGCAGGAGTAGATACTACTACAGCTTTTTTACTTACAAACTTATGGTTTTCAATACTAGTGTTGACTATAAGTTCCTTGTTATCAAAGCTAGTAACATTGTCATACCTTTCTTCATAAGGTTTAACAATGAATTGATACAAACTATTCACTAATACTTTAAATCAAATTCAACCGCTATAGCCATATTACTATTGAATCTTTTCCAAGGTAATACTTCATTATTTTTTTTAATATAAATAGAATATTCTCCACTTGATTCATTGTTTAATATATCACATATAGTATGACCACCATAAACTTCTTGACCTATTGAATAATGCATAGCATCATTTTTATAATCAGAACCTATACTAATTTTTCTAATTATACTAGACATCAGCTTTTTGGAGTTCTTCTTTCTCAATAACAGTGTAAGAACCATCTTCAAGATTTATGTTAACTTGTCCATACTCTTTCTCAAGCTGTTCTTTTAGATTTTCTACTTCTTTATTTATTTCAGCTACTTGATGTAGATAGCTGTGTTTAGTAGCTTCAATAACACCTATATCATGTAATACTTTTGATAATTCTTCTTGTTGCTTTTTTATAGCGTCTAATTGTTCTTCTTTGATTTTCATTTTATTAAATTTAATTTGTACTTATTGTTAATAGTAATATCACCTACATTAAACTAAATCTACTATTTCTACTGTATAACCTAAAGCTTCTAGTTGAGATTTAACTCCTTCATGACCAGTCATTAACGATTGTTCAGCTGGAGCTACTATTTCTACATTGTAGTTAGTTCCAAAATTATCTAATCTTAGTGTTGATCCTGATTCAGCTTCGTATAAAGCTTGTGAAGCATAATTGTATAACCCAGCGTTCATAGACGCTCCGTTCTTCGGTAATCCAAACTCTAATCTAGAGTAGATTTCAGATAGTTCAGTAGCAGTTCCACTTACTACTAATTTAGCGTCTCCGCTTGCTGTTATTTTTAAAGCCATTTTTTGTTTTGTTTATGTTTTGTTTATGTTTTGTTTTTGTTTTGTGACAAACTGAGATTAATTATCTTTTTTTACAAGAGATCTTGGCTTAAACCAGTTTGGATCTTGATTTTCTATTTCTATACATTCGTCCCAAGCATCTTGACCTATTGCTAATTTTATCTCGTTTTCCCAGTGTATATTTACCCATATAGCCCATTTATTAGGATTAGGAATGTTTTGCAGCCAGTTTTCTTCCAGTAAATAAGATTTTCCGTTGTTTATAGTACTTGTTATACTTTGCTCAATAATCCTTAGCTCTTCTTTACTATCTTTAACTATTAATTTAATCATATTATAAAGTATTATATTCTGTTTTTAAATCAGCCATGATTGCTTCAGATTCTGCATCTGTATGAGTCTCATCATATATCAACATTCTATACAAGTTAAACCCCATACCATAATAAGGTAAAACACCGCTTCCATTTCTACCAGTTCCTAAAAGTGCTTTAGAATAAATTGTTCCTAAATTTTGTCTAGCTTGATTCATATTAGTAGTGCTTGTATCACTATTCCAAATTACACTACCACCAGATGTATAGCCTCCCCTATTAGAGTAAGGAGTTGTTACTGTTCTAAATTTATAAACAACAACTCTAGGGCTTGAAAAAGGATCTTTTATCTCTACATCATTACCTGGCCAATTAGCAATAGATCCATGAATACTTCCAACGTTTTCAGAATGAATACTAAAACCTTCATCCCAATCATCGTCAGGAGAGTTAGTAAATAAATCAGTGTAAGAATCTGTATTAGAATCATAATCAACTACTAAATAGAAAGTCATTCTTGAATCATCATAAGCAAATTGACTATTGACTTGTAGCCATGTTACTCCACTACTTGCACCACTAGCATTTCTATTAAATCTTAAATATGGTTTATTATTTCTATTAGTATCTGATTCAAACCATTCAGGCATCGCTGCATTACTCGATTGATCCATATATAGACTAGAGCTAGTGTCATCAAAACGGCTTGCTAAATCACCATTGCTTATAGATGATCCACTTGAGTTTAATAACTTAGAAGATATTGGATTCCAATCTCCAGTTAGATTAGCTTGAGGAGGAGTGTATCCACCACCTCCACCACCTGCTGATCCTGATAAAAAACTAAAAGGTTGTACTATCATTATGAGAAGTTTAAAGCAGACGTTCCATAAAATGTTCCACCAGTTAATCCACCTGTTGTACAGACTAAAGTTATTATATCCACACCACCACTTGTAGCTGTTAGCGTTGGAGCTGTTCCACCAGGCCAATTTACTGTAGCTGAACTTTCCCAGTTCATAGTTCCAGATGTACCTGCTTGAGTTATTTTTATTATATATGTAGAACCTGCGACCGCGTTAGTTGGTGTAAAGCTAGTTGCTGTCTCTGTAGGTATAGTTATTTCTTGCATGTTACCAGTATCAAAGTCTATAGTAGCGTTACTACCACTTCCAACACCTACACTTACTTGACCAACAAATTTAGCTTGATTACCACCACTAGTTCCTTTAATTGTAAAATCAGGAGTAGAAGCTGAGGTCATAAATATTTCAAAAGTGTCATCAGCTGTTGAAGCTGTAACACCTGTTGTTGCGTTAAGAACTATAGAGTTATCACCTGTTAAACCTGTATTAGTACCTATTGCTATAGATCCATTAGCTTTAGCTTGAGCAAATTTACCTATACTAACCGCACTACTACCAGCATTAGGACCACCTGCTTGATAACCTACACTTGTTCCAGTTGCTGCAGCTTCTGCTGCTGCACCAATAGCAACTGACGAAGCCCCTAAAGCTTTGGCTATTCCGCCTATAGCTACAGATCCACTATTACCAGTAGCTAATCTACCTATGGCAACACTTTCAGGCGCGCTACCAGCCGAAGCTTTATCTTTTGCTCCATAACCTATGACAACGCTGTATTGCGGGTTAGAAGTAGATTGTATAACAGCTCCTTTACCCATTGTAATAGCACCGTCGTTTCTTATGCTAAACATAGAAGCGTCATTGTTATCTAAAACTCTAACACTGTGTTCTGCACTAGCTATACTTTCACCTTTAACTACTAATCTATCATTCATAGTTCCATTAATACCAATACCAACAGATACTTTATGATGTTCTAAACCTTGTGCGCTTACTGATAAATAGTTTATACCTGCACCATATCCCGAGTTAAGTGGGTCACTATTAGAAGCTACATGATGATTAGATTGATAACAATATGTGTTTATTACATCTCCAGCTTGTTGTATCGAGTAGTTTGATCTCCCCCTACTAGTACCGCCTTGATTATATCCAATTCTAAAATCTCCTTGGTTTTGTGCTCCGTAAAACGCTAAAGTTGCTGTTCCAGTTAGAGTTACTGTTCTGTTGGTTGCTGTTGGAATATTACTACTAGCTGTATAAATACTATCACCACCACTACTAGCAGTTTCCCAAGTAGCAACACCATTAGCATCACAGGTTAGCACTTTACCTGCAGCTTCATTGCCATCGTTGTATATTAATCTCTTATCATTTCTAAGTTGAAAGTAAGTATCAAAACTAGGCACACCAGAGCTTCCATTCCAGTTTCTAACTAATAGAGCAGTTGATGTAGAATCTTGTGTTTTTCCAGTTATATATTGTCCATAAATATTGCCTCCTTGCCAAACCCAAAGTGAAGAGTCTCCAATATTTGTTTGGTTGTCACTTGGCGCGCCAACATTACCTGGTCCATTAATAACTATATTATTTCCACTTGCATAACCGTTTGCTTTACCTACAAACAGTATATTTGATCTATTACTACTTACAGCGCCTTGGTATTTTTGGATCCAATCGTTTCCATTAGTATCCTGTATTTTACAGAATTGACCACTTCCACCTGCGCTTTTAGAAGGAATAAATCTTAAACCTAATCTATTATTTGCTGTATCTCCAGTTACCGAAACTAAACCAGTATCATCTACACTAAATGTATCTATTCCATCAACGTTCTGAACTCTTAAACCATATGTGGCGTTTGTATTGCCTTTACCTATAATACCTACTCTAGCGCTTATGTCAGCGGTATTAGCAGTTCCACTTACAGTTAGATAACCTGAACTGTTGCTACCTGTTAAATGTGTTCCACTATATAAAGTTAAATTACCACCTATTAAACTAGTACCAAAACTAGTTATTGAAAGTCCACCAGCTGAAGGTGTTGTGATTCTACCAGTTGGTAATATATATAAACTATTTATATAAAATCTTGAATTATTACTTAAAGTAAATTGAATAGTACTAGTACCTGTAGTTGTTATAGTTCTAGTTGTACTAGCTATTACGCCGTCAACAGTATATATATTATCGCCGCCACCTCCTATTTCATCGGCCAATGCTTTCATTGTCCACTGCGCGTTATCCTGTCCTGAGTAACCTACTATGAACTGTGATGTTGATGTTTTATCGGGTACTATACTAGTGCTAAACCCTGAGAATTTTTTTGCCATTATTATGCGTTTTCTGTGACCATTTCTAAACCACCAACTTCGGTAATTATATTGTCACCAATTTCTGTTATTATTTCGTTTGCTCCAGGCGTAGGCCCAGGTTGCCCAGGTAGGTTCGCTATCCTAGGTATTGTATTTAATAGACTTAACCAACTCATTATTGTGGAATTTTATTACCAATACCTATCCAAGACATTAATATATTGCTAAAACGTTTGTAACATCTGTATTAGAACCTGCTACAACTCTCACTACTAATATAGGTAAAAATGAACCTGCATTTATAGCCGCAAATGTGGCTATGCTACCTGACTCCATTTCAACCTCACAAGATCCGCTTGAGCCAACGTATAAACAACATCCTCTTTTTTGAGTATTAGGTATATTTATATTAGTCACTGTAAAAGTCGCTGAACTTCCAGTACCACCAGTTAACGCTACTGGTTGGAAAGCTAAAGGACTTCCACTCTTTGCATATCCAGAACCTAAGTTTACTACGTCTAATCCTGTTATAGCTCCACTAGATACTGAAGTTATAGTGAAAGTCGCAGCCCCTGTAGCAGCTGTCATTGTACTACCAACATCTCCAGCTACAAAACCTGTTCCACCATTAGATATTATAAAACCACCATCTCCAGCAGTGTTGTTTATAGCGCCTATAACTATTAGTTTAGCATCATGAGCAAAAACTCTAGGCTGAGCTTGCATATTACCTACTACTCCGTCAAGTACTGGCTCCCAAGAATTATATTGATTTTTTGCCATTTTTTATTTTTTTATTTTTGTGATTTTCTCAGCGCCTCTAGATCCAAAGTACGCTACATATACTGTTATAAGTAAAGCTTCTAATAATGAAACCCAACCTGTTTTTATTTCTAATAATACAGTTGAATCTAGTATTATAAATATTGTCATTGCTAACGTTAAAAATATAAGTGTCATAGGTCTTGTGTTTTTACTTAACCATGAATCACTTTTCATATCACTAGCCCATCTGCTAGAGATGTTGTTCATCTCTGCTATATCTTGTTCTAGTAACTTTAAAGCCATTTCTTTATCTTCTGGTCCTAAACTACTATCACTTGATATCAAGTTTTTTACTATACCAAAAGCACCATTGTCAGGAAGTACATCTCCTATAGTATCAAGAATTTTAGGAGCTTTCTTTGTTAAAAAAGCCCCTATTTTTGTTTCTTTAAATCTTTTCTTATCTTTGGCCATCGTATATTTTTTGTCCTTGCGGAACAAATAAGTATGCTATATCAAATTGATTTTCCTTAGTTATTCTATATTTCCTATAATTAATATCCATATGCTCTTGCGAAGGGTTAACTGAATTTTCATGAATATTTTCCCAGTAACAAAAATCGTAGTAATCCCATATTCTAGAAACGGAATCAGAACAGTCCACAAAGTGTACAACCAATACATTTCTATTTAATTGGTATATGTTTGTTGAGTCAATACATGTTCCGACAGTATCTATGATATTATTTATTTTATTAAAGTTACGACTAATTAAATATTTGTTTAAATCTATATTTTTTTTAGTTATTTGTTTAAGAAATTTAAAACTATTTACTTCAGAGACATCAGCGTGATACATGGCTTTTTGCCCATAAGCGGAAATTGATAATATTGTTATTATTGTTAAAATTAAGTTTTTCATATTTATGTGGTTTAATGGTTAATATCTATATATATAATCACACAAATAATGTTTATTTAACTTTTTTTCTTTTCTTTTGGATAAACTTTTTACCTTCCTCTCCAGAAGCTAGAGCTTTTTCTCTTTTCTCGTAAGTTAGTTTATTATCTCTTTTGTTAGTTTCATAAGATCCTTTATTGCTTCCTCTAGCTAGTTTTTTGTCACCTTGACCTATCTTATTAGATTTATAGTTAGCAAATCTTTTAGTCTTTTTTTCTAATGCTTTTCTAGATCTTACCTTAGTACCTTTTTCAGCTTTGTAACCATCCTTACCTTGATCTTCTTTAGCTACAAATTGTTTAATTTTTTCTTTTTCTCCTTTGCCATATTTAGTAAAAGTGTAAGTTGAAGGTTGATTTATTCTTTTCTTTCCTACAATCTGATTATTATCGTCATAAACAGGAGTGTCAGTTCTAGTCGGGCTAGAAACCTCTACTTTTCTTTTTCTCTCTATTAAGTAAGCGTCTCCTTTGCCTTCAGCTCTAGTTAGTTTAGACAACCCTTTGTTTTTCTTTATTTTACCTACTTCATGAACTCTAGTAGCTCCCTTTTTCTTATAAGCTCCTTTAGTTACTCCACCAGTTTTTCCTTCTGATATAACACCATGATCAGTTGTAGATCCTGGATTAGCTGGGTCTATTATAGTTGTTTTAACATTTTTATTACCTCCAGGAAAAGTAGTGGTCATAGTATGTGTAGAGGCTGGTTTAGGGGCTACAGTAGTTACCTTGCTAACTTCTTCTTTACTAGGCTCTACTTTTTGACCTTCTTGAGATTCTGTGTACTGAGTACTTATGTATTTACCTTTTCTTTTTATAGAAGCACCATCATCTTGAGCACCTATTAATCCTCTATCGGACATTGTTTTAAAAGGTTTGTTATTACCTCTATAACCCTTGAGTTGAAATCTTTCTTTCATATCTTCTTGTTTTCCATTTAGTATACCATTGCTTTTAGCATAGGCTTCTTTTTCCCATGGTAAATTCTCATTGTGTTCGTTTAAGTTTTCCCTAGGATAAGTTTTGCCTTTCCAATAGAAATTTTCTTTATCATAGTCTAGTTCACCATTACGTTGTTGATGTTGGTGAACTGTTTCATGAGCTATTACAGCTTCTTCTGTTTTTTTATCTACGTTAGTATCTACTATAATACCAGTATGATTAGACTTACCGGCAGAACCATCTTTAAGATCTTTACGATAAACTGCAATATTCATATTGTCTTTATTGTAAGGTGCTCCGTTAAGTTTAAAACTCATTTACTCTGATTTAAAAGCTAAAAATAATTCTCTTAGTCCATACCCAAAAGCGATACCTGCATACATTGGATGTTTCTCTAATAATAAACCTGCACCAATAATAGCTGCAACTATACATTTAGATAATGGGTGATTTATATATTCTTTTATTTTTTCCATGGTTTATTTTTTAATTTTCTTTTTTGAATAAGATGTAACACCACTACCAGAATTATGTGTTTTTGTATATTTTTTATTACCTTTAGTAAAAGTTGTTGATCTTTTTTCTGTAATGCTACCTGGATCACCCATAGCTATTCTTGGTCTATTTTCTTCTCCATGCTTTCCTGTTAGAGGAAAATAAACATCCTCTTTTACACTACCAGAGTCGGCTTTTTTCATTTTTCTATCATACTTTTTAGATTTAATATCTTTAACCTTACCGTTTTTCATTGACGAACCGTCAGAAGCTAGTATTTTAGATTTTAAAGCGTCTGGTAAATTCTTTTGTTTACCTTTTAACGGAACTGAAGCACCATCATCTTTTTTATTCTTGCAACCAAAGTTATTAGCATAGTTAGCCATTTTAACTACAGCTGGAGAATACTTTTTAGTACGAGATCTCATTACTTTGCTAGCAGCTTTACAAGTATCCATGCCACCCATGTTCTTTTCTACCCAAGCAGTAAATTTACCTTCGTTCTTTTCTTTTATTTCTGGAAATTTCTTAGCCATTTTGTTTTATTTATTCATGTTATATGGAAAATTCTTATTGAACCATTGTTTGCGTTCATCACAATTGCATCCACCTGGTATTAAATCTGCAACTCTTTTTATACCTGTTGCTTTTGTAAACTTTTCTATACTATCGCCTAAGCCTCTTGATTTCATAATATTTGTATTAACAGTTCCACCTACGTCTTGCTGCTCTACCTCTTTCACCGTCCCAACTTTTTGATCTAGCACAAAAAGATTTTCTACGATTAGCATCTTTGCTTCCTGGTTTTAGTTTAGATGGATCTTTAGTAACAGCTGTTTTTAACTTACTTCCAGGGTTTTTACTTTTATATTCATTAACACCTTTCTGTGTCATACCACCACCGGCTTCAGCACCTGTACCTGTAGGATTAGCTTTATTAAAGTTTTTACCTTTACCTATTGTTTTTCTCGGCTCAGCAGCACTCGCACCCATTTCCTTATCAGTTAAAGGTACATCAGCATCACTTGAAGGACGTAATTTTATTTTACCTTTATCACAATAAAACTCTCTTCTTTCTCTAGCAGCTTCTTCTTTGCCACCTTCTTTTTTGGCATAGCCAGCCTCCCACTTTTTCCAAGCAATAGCACATTTATTATTTTTGCCTCTTGGTCTCATGAGCCAAGTGTGATTTTTTTAACCCTAGAGCCTTTTCCTTTTTTCTCTTTTCTAATAGCTTTTTTATCACTCATCACTTTAGCTTTTGTAACACTTCTACCATTTTCTTTTGACTCATCTGCTTTTGTCTTTACAAACAACACTTTTTCATTTTTAGTTCCTTTTGGTTTTTTAATTGAAGCACCGTCTTTTATAGGCCTACATGCAGGAACCATTTTATCACCTTTTTTCTTCATGACTATTTGCCCATCATCTCCCATTGCTGTATAACCTTTCCAGCAAGGGTTTTTCTTTTTAGCTTTACCTCTTTTTGTTGCCATCTGTTAATTCTTTATCTATTTGTCTACACCAGTCACGAAGTTCTTTAACCTCGTCTTCTAGTCTATTTATATGATCAGTATGCCAATCTTGTTTTAAATCATATTCAATACGATCTATTACAGCTTTAGGCATTTTTTTAGCATCCGCTATATCGTCTTGCAATGTATAATACATACCTACAAAAGATGCTGTTACAATTATTAAACTTATAATGGTTTTAAGATCTATCTTAAATTCCGTGCTTTCGCCTATTTTCATAAGTGCTTATATTCCTCAGTCGCGTTAAAACTTGGGCATGCTTTATTAGCATAATCATTATGTGAATGTATCTGAGACTCAGGGTACATTGCTTTTAATGTTCTTAGCACCGCTAAGAGACTTTCTTTTTGACAATCATATCTAGTATCCTTTGGAGTCTTACCATCTGCCTCAACGCCTCCAGCATAGCATATTCCTATTGAATTTCTATTCTGCCCTTTGCAGTGAGCTCCAATTTTAGCGATGTCTCTACCTTTATGTATATCGCCATGAATGTCTATATAAAAATGATATCCTATATCAGACCAACCTCTACCTTCAACGTGCCACTTTCTTATTGTGTCAATAGAAATGTCTTGCCCTTCACGAGTGGCAGAACAATGTATTATTATTTTATTTATTTGTCTCACTGAAGTAAGTTTGGATCTTGAGGTAATGGACTTCCAGGTGTTTGAGGAATTAATGGATTTTTCTGATTAAACATTAAATTTCCTAAATTTTGTCCTTGCTGAACTTGACCTAAAACGTTTTGTGAAGCATCATTAAATACTGGTCTAGCAGATCCTGTACCATTAGAAAATGGATTATTTTGAATAGGTGGATTAACTTGTTGAGGCATATCGTCTTGTTCTGCTTCACGCTTTTCCATTTGATTTTTATCTATCATGTCTTTACTTTTTATTTTTTAGTATCATCCACCTGTGAACAGTGTAACCTATTGTAACTATCAATAACAATATTTTCAAAACAGGTTCTAACCAGTCCATCATAGTTATACCAAATGACAAAGCATTTAGTATATACAATTTAACATCGCCTAACATTACTTTTGAGCGTTAAGTACAGCGTTTCCCTTATAGGGTATGTTGTCAATACTCTTCAAGTTAGGTGTTATAGTTGAATTGTTTGACTTCATTGTTCTTGTACCTACAACTGGTTTACATTTTCCATGTAATACTTTTCCTGCTGGTTGTTGTTTTTCTCCGTAACTTGGCATAATATTATCCTTTTAAATTTTCAATTTTCATATCTTGAGCCATCTTTTTCATAAAACTTGCGTTAGCAGCTTTTTTAGCAGATTGCTTAAGGTTTTCTCTATTACTTTTTATTTCTTTTATTCTCTTGCTCCTAGTGACTTTTCCTTTTGCGTGTTTACCTAAAGCTAATGCTCCTCTAAGTACATTACCAGCATCTACGTCTATTCCTTTTATATTAACTGGTGCTGAAAAATTATCTACAGCATACTTCAATCCGCTTGACTTTTTAATATTAGAAGGATGAAGCGCATCACTTGGTTCTTTAAGTGTTTGAGCCATAGATGGTCCTATTGGGTTAGAATAACTAGAAGATTGATTTTCATCTTTACTAGTTTCTTGTTTTAAACCCTGTACGTCAGCGCTTTGACCTTCAGATACTTTTGCAACGCCTTTTGAGCCTAAACCTACTGCAGCTGTTAAAGCCTTAGATTTGCCCATGTCTATAATTTCATCTCTACCTTTGCCAGTTGCATCGGCTACTTTATCAATACTTTGTGAAACTTTGTTTTTTACTTGATTTTTAGTGTTACTTAAAGTTTCTTTTAATGTTTGTTTAGTTACATTTCCACTTTCTTTAAGCATTGTTTTAGCAGTTTTCTTAGCAGATTTTTTAGCTACTCTACCAGCTGCTTTAGTTCCCCCTTCTTTAATGACACTTTGTTGAACTTTCTTACCAATGCTTTTTATACCTTCTTTACCCATTTTTTTAGTAATACCTTTAGCACTACCTTTTGCAATACCTTTTGCCGCTAGTTTAGTACCTCCTTTTACACCTGCTTGCACAGCTGCAGAACCTCCTTTAACTAAAGCACCTTTGCCTATACCAGCTATTGCTCCACCTATTTTAGCTACTAATGGACCTAATGCTGCTAGAAAAGCGATTGATGCCCCATCGTTGTTTTTATTATGAGACCCATGCATAGAAGCTCCTTTTAATGGGTTATTGTTTTGTTTATATGCCATTTTATCTTTTTTTGTCTTTGTTTACGTTACGTATAGCTGTTCTCATGACGGTAAAGCTATACCTACTATTTTTATCAAATATTTTAGTAGGCATATCTTCTTCACCTAGCATAATACGATACATTCTACTTATTAGCTGTTTGCACTTTGTGGATACTTTATATATGTGATATTTTTGGGTTGTGCGGTTTCTTTTTCTCCACACTGTAATCCACCCTTGTTTCAATAATCTGTTCCAGCGCCTGTTATCCCAGCTATATGAGTATGTACCTTTCTTAAAGTCATCTTTATTAAATAAGTCAATAGATTCAAGGTATATTAGTAATTCAAGGTCTGCATCATTAAGATCACTTGTTTTGCATGCCCATTTACGTATAATCCTATAATGTTTTAAAATTTTAAGTTCTCTTAAATCAGATGAGGTTAGTTTTCTCATAGTATAATAACTACATCAAACTCTTTTATAACCTTATATTGCTCTTTATTAATTTCAATTTTAAACCCAGCTGCTTTGTCATAATATATCTCATCGCCAGTTTTTAAAACCTTTACGTCGGAGCCAGGTTCTACAACCTTAGCTCTTCTGTATCTTATATCTTCTCTTTGTGATTCTGCTAGTATTAAACCTCCTTTAGTGGTAGAGTCCACTTCTTTTATAGGATTAATAACTATATACTTACCTACTGCTTTCATGCTCTTATATTATTAATTACACAATCAGTTGATAATATAGTAGTGGCTACTGAAGCTGCGTTAAGTAATGCGCTTTTAGTAACTAACAAAGGATCTATAATTCCGGCTTTTACCATATCCACCGTTTTTCCTGTAACCACGTCTAGTCCTTGTCCCGTTTGAGTAGGTTCTTTATAGTCTTCTACTCCAGCATTTTGTAATATAACTTCAAAAGGTTTTTTAATAGCTTTGTATAAAACTTCTTCACCAATAGATTTAGGTGTAAATTGTTGTGAAGCATTAAGCAACGCTATACCACCTCCTGGTACTATACCATCTTTAATAGCAGCTTTTGTAGCACAAATAGCATCTTCTACTCTATCTCTTTTTTCTTTTAGTTCTACTTCAGAATTAGCACCAACTTTTACAATAGCTACTTTAGCTTTAAGTTTTGCTAATCTTTTTTCATATCTAACTATTAAATTAGGATTAGTAGTTTCTTTAATTAGTTTATCAAGACTGTTTATAGTCTGATTAACATCTTCGTTATTAGTTAAATCAACTTGAAGTATAGTGTCTTCATTGTTTGACACTGCTTTAATACATGTACCTAAATGTTCTACACTTATAAGATCCATATCATCTCCTAAGTCTTCATTTATTAAAGTAGCTCCAGTAACAGCACATAGATCATTTAATGTTTCTTTTTTACTGATACCATATACAGGTGCATCTACAATGTTAACCTTGATGTTACCTTTCATTTTGTTCATCGCTAGAGCTGATGACACTTGAGTATCTACATCTGCTATAATTAATAAGCTTAATCCTTTTTTTATAACATGCTCTAAAACACCTTGTATTTTTCTAATGTTTTCTATTTTAGATTCTACTATCAAAACTAGTGGATTTTCTAATTCAGAAATACCTTTTTCTTTGTTTGTAATAAAATGATGATTTTTTAATGGTTGATTATATTGTACTCCTTCAACTAGTTCTACTACAGTTTCTGGATCCTCATTTGTCTCCATCATTACTATACCGGTTTCATCTACCATTCTAAATGCTTCACCTATTATCTTTCCTAAATGCTTATCGTTATTAGCTGATATCGATGCTACTTGATCTATTTTATTACCTTTAATCTTTTTTCTTTTCTTGTTAAGATATTTAACTACGTTGTCTACAGCTAAGTTAATACCTTCTTTCATAGTTCTAGTGTCAGTTAACAGGTCGTGTTTATTAGCTTCATCTAATATAGCTTTTGCTAATACTGTTGCTGTTGTAGTTCCATCTCCTGCATCTGATACAGTTCTTTGAGCAGCTTGTTTAATAAGTGTTGCTCCAATATTTTCTAATGGTCTTTGTAATGTTACTGAATTAGCTACTGTTACACCATCTTTCGTTATTATAGGTGAACCATTGCCATCTTCTAGTATTACACATTTACCACTTGCTCCTAACGTTGAACCTACAGCATTGGTAAGTTTTTCAACGCCAGCTAAGATCTGGCCTCTGGCTGTTTCGCCAAAAGCCAGTTCTTTCACTAACTTTAATTCTTGCATTTAATTTAATTTAATATGATTTGTTTGAATACTTACTCGAAGGTTTTAACCACTTTCGGTCCTTGAAGAAACTCTAACTTTTTAGAGTAATGTTCTATAGATCCATCAATAGCGGCTTCAGCGCCATCCATTGTTTCTCTTCTAGTTACATCAATCCAGTCACCATCTTCTGGGTGTTTGTATTCGGTTTGAAAAAATCCATTTGGTAATTGTACAATCCTCCAGTTTTTCTTTTCGGTTATATGTTTCCAATGGTTGATCATTCTTTGATCAGGTTGTGTAGCAGCTTTAAAGCTACTGGTGTATAAAAACGTCATGTTGTTTGGTTTTATGTTTAACGTTGGTTATTTATACTATCACATGATAGTTCGGTTATTTATGATCCTGTAATAGAGACATATGTTATAGATCCTTGTATATACATAGATTCAGTTATTGGACTGTTTCCTGTCCAGTTGCACTCAACAATATCTCCAATAGAATCTATCCTATAAAAGTTCATTCTTTCTGGATTTGATCCTGTTACTTCACATATAGTTGCTTTTTGATGTATGTTAGGTGCACCAACTACCTTAACTTGGCCATACCATTTAGCACTGTTTGAAAAATTTTCAGGAGTTCCTGGTATATTTTTAAATCTCATGACATTGCTAGTATCACTTAGCGATACTATGTTGATTCTAAAATTAAAAGTTATTATATCTGTACTACCTTCTCTAACACTTAAAGCGTAAGTAAAACCACCGGCTCCTACACTGGGTGTAGTACCTGAGTCTACAGAAGGTGCAAAACTAGATGCGTTGTATTGAAATAAAGAAGCTCCACTGCTACTACCAATTGGTTGATAAAGTAAGTCAGATTGTTGTCTAAACTTTGTTAGAGTTTTTGAAAAGTCATCTGTCCATCCTTTTTGGAGTTGTTGATACAGTGATCCATAAGAATAATTTCTAGTGTTGTTTTCATCGCTTGAATCTGTGACTAAAAAAGAGTCATGATCAGCTAAATCATTTACATTTGGGTAAGTGTATATTATAGCCATTATTTTTTGGTTTTAGTTTAACGTTGATTATATATCCCAATACTTGATAGTTCTGTTATTTAGTATTTACGCACTGTGAAGTGTTATTGCAGGTCTGAAAGTTGTAGTTCCAATGGCTAATTCACTGTTAATTGTTGCAGGTAGACTAGCTGTAGCACTAGCAAAGTCAGCTCCAAGAAGTACATCAGTTATGCCGGAAACACCTAGCAAGCCAGTTGCTGCATTAGCTCCTATACATCTTACGACAATAACATAAGCAACTCCTCCTACTAAGTCTAAGTCTCCAGGATTTACAGGAGCTAGAGTAATAGAACCATATGGATCACTAGCCCATACTGATTTAGAGCCTTGACCCAATAATATATTACCTGCACCTGTACCTATACCTGTAGAAACACGAGTATATATACCTACGGTAATACCGCTCCCAATCGCTGTTGAAAATGATGGGATTCGGTTTAGCATTATTTTAGCTCTTGAGCACGTGAAGGTTGAATCAGGAGTGGCTTGGTAAGCATGAGCTTTATTTGCATTGCTCCCAGTCACTGTTGTATCTGCCGCTGCATAGTCTATAGGTGTATAACCTAAAACTCCATTACTTGCAGCTGTTACTAAACCTTTATCACTTACTGTTATATTACTATGTGTATAACTTCCTGCAACTACTCCTGAAGCTGCTAGTGATATAACAGGTGCAGTGCCACCAGTAGAACCTATAGGGCTAGAAGCTGTCACTGAAGTTACAGTACCACCACCGGTAGGTGTATTTATCCAAGATAATAAACCACTAGCATTTGACTCTAGTATTTTATTAGCGGAAGTTGGAGCTGCAGCTGGAAGTGTTAATTGGTAATTTTCAGCTACAGTACTATCCTCTCTACTTCCTTTTATTATAATACGCTTTTCATCATCTTCGTTATAAAACACTATAGAACCACCTTCGTAACCACCAGTTCCAGATCTACTACCTCTCAATTCTAATCTACCAGCTTGGTTTAACCCTGTAAAAACGCCGTCAGAGTCTGTTTGACCTAATCTTAACCTTCTATAACGAGTAGGAACACCATTTTGAACAAGAATACTACTTAGTGTAAAATAACCATTACCATCAAAATTACCTAAAGAATTTTTAAATTGTACATCCTCAGCAGCTCCACCTGGTTGAACAACAGCACTCGAATCTATAGTTACATCACCTGTACCATTTTGACCAGTTGAACTGATAGTAATGTTGTTACCTGCTATTATACTAGAAACACCAGCTGTTAAACCCTTTATAGATGCAACAGTTATTTGTTTTGTTTTTTTCTTAGGGTTAGTACTAGTGCTATCAGATATTAATATTAAATCTTGGTCTGATGGAACACTCTTTACTGGATAAGTATATATTATAGCCATTTCTTATTATTTAATAGTAAAAGATCTAGGTTCGTCTGTTGCTCTTTTTTTACTGTCTTTATTTTCTACAGCCTTGTAATCACCACCCATTATAAAGTTATCAACTCTAGGTGCGTTAGCAGGTCTAATAGTATCTCCTTTAAAAAAGTTATTATTAGTTTCCATTATTAAAGAATAATCTCTACCTTTATTATCCTGCTTTATAGGACCTGTATTTTCTCCAGATAGTTTTTTTACAGGTTTTTTGTTTCTATCTTTTTTTCCACCAGGTGTGATGCCATTCATACTGGCACCACCTTTCCTATTATAACATTTCTTAGCCATTATTTAAAACCTTTCATATGTTTCATTATAGCGTGTCTACCTTTTGCGTCGTAGTGTGCATCTTTCTTTAAAGCATGTGCATGATCGAAATCATTCTTAGCATTCGCCATTTTACCATGAGCAGCTTCATACCTACCATCGGCTTTTAATTTCTTTTCGTGAGAATAATCATCCATCGATGCTGATTTATCTTGGCTAGCGTTCATAGAAGACCCGTGTTTTTTACCATACATAGAAGGTCCTGAACTTTTTTCTATATACTTTAGTTTTTTAGCTGGTACAGACATATCAGGCTTATTCATAGAAGCTCCTTCTGTATTTTTCTTACCTACTTTTAAAGCTGCGATTTTTGCCGCGTGTTTTTCTTTTCTTTTCTTGCCTCCAAACATAGAAGCTCCATCTGCAATACTTTGTAATTTTTCTGTTGCAGCTTTTCTAGCTATATCAGCAGCCATTCTAGCTTTACCTTTTTTACCGTGACCATATTTTGATCTTCTTTTTCTATTGGCTACTCTTCTAGCTTTATTAGGTTTGAAATCCGCGTGATCTGGATCCATTTCATTTTTTCTGTCTGTATCGGACTTGCTTGCGCCATAATTTTTATCCATGATAATATCTTTATTGTTTATAAACTTAGTTTTATGTACATATTATAGTATTCACAGGTAAAGAAGCAAATTTACATGCCGGTACATTGTGATAAAGTGTGACATAAGCCTGTTATTCTGTATATTTAGGAGCCTAGTGTCACTATATTTAAAAAATTATTAGATTTTTAGGGATTTTGTGCTGCCCCTATGCAATTTTATTTTGTTTTTTAAACGAAACCCATTTTTAAATTTCGGGGTTCCCCAATTTTCATACGATTTATTTTGTATATATACGAATTTTCAATATTTTGCATCGATTTTTTACGATTTTATAATTACATACAACAACTAAACTATATTACAGACTATATACGACTCATTGCAGATAATATATATATAACAAACAAACAAAGATTAATAAATTAAATAACTAAAACAAATACAAACTAATTACGATAAAGTATCGATAATAAATATAACTAAATAAATATAATAACTATGAATAATATAACAACAAAAAGATTTGTAATAAGAAAGTCACTAATCGGCGAAAACGCAATAATAACTTTCACTAATAATAAAGATATCACTTTCACTTATGATCATGACGAAGTATACTCTACTTTTCAAGAAAAGTTTGAATCAATGAAGTGTTTTCAAGAGTATAAATCTTATACTAATTCTAATACTGTGCCAGCATTCGCTCGTAACTTAGCAGAAATAGCATAAGTAACATGTGACAGTAGCCAGTTACTCTTATATATTAACATACTATTGTCACACTATACTAATACTTACTAATGTAAGTTGTTGAGATAACAAGTGTTAGACTTTACTAACTAAAATAATAACTAAATAAATAATCACCTTTACTAAATATAATAATATGAAAACTTTAATTCAAAATATAAAAACTAATTCAATATCAATCGCTACACAAGTAGTATTAGTTTCTTACTTAATATGGCTACTAACATTAGCATTATAATACAAACTAATTACGATAACTTATCGATAATATAATAAACAATAACAAAAGTCTTAGTTGATGGTAATACTTTAGAGACTATAAATATAACGAATATATTACTCAGCACAAACTAATAAAAATGAATAACTATTATGAATAAAGAAGAAATGGAAGAAACTCTTGTAGAGTTGATAGAAAATAATGAATTAACAGAATTTCAACTTGACTATATATTAAAGTGGTTAAGCGGTAATGGCTATGTAAACTAATATTAACTAATAAAAATAAATAACTATGTATAATCCTAACTCACCAAGTAATTGGTCATGGTCTAAAGCATTCAAAGAAATGGAAAAGACTATAAACAAAGCTGAACTCGAACAGCAAATAGTAAATCATCAACATAACTATGATGGTGGTGTCAAGAAATTTACTGAACTAAGTAAAAATAAACAAAATAATCACTATGAAATACTAAGTCAAATACTATAAAGTTTAACTGATGATTCTTCAATAGATGAAAGTGTAAGTCGAACTCCACTTATTAAAGTAGTGATACGAGAGCGCAACTATTAAACAATAAAACTAATAATATGAACTATGAATTCGAAATATACTATGGTGAGATAGAAGAACCATTATATTTAACTAATGACAAAAACTATATCTGTGAAGAAATGTATGACTTCATGCAAGATGAACTAGGAATAGTAATGAATGAAGTAATATATAAAGTAGAAGCAATATGAAGAAACTAATAATAACTGTTGGAGCATTGGGAGTAATGTCTTTTACGACTAATCAACTATACTATTCAACTCAACTAATTTGGGCAATGGACAATATAGAAGACATGAAAGAGTGGATAGCTGAAGACGTTAATAACGGTAGAATGTCAGAAGAAATAGCAGAAGGTTACTTTGAAACTCTTGACGAAACTCACTCATTTGTAAGAGACTTCTATAACAAGCAGTGTAAATAATACAAAATAAATACGATCACTAATGGATAATAATAATATATGAATAACAACAAGTACATATCAACTAAATATCTCGACGCTATCATTCTCGATGACGACTATATCAAACTAGTAATTAACAAAGTACAAAAATCTCCGTACGGTTGGACTAAACGAGATCTATTATCCTCACCATTCGGTGTAAAAACAAAAGCATTCACTTACGATTTTGTAAGTAATAAGGTAGACGAGGTCTATTCTACCTTTCCAAACGAAGAAATAGACGAGTTGCTAACTAAACTAAAACAATATAATGATAGCAAATAAAATTAAACAGTTACAAAACTTATACTCATGGAATGAGTTTTACCAAGGCACAGGTGATAAAGTAGCGATGAAGAAGTGTCAAAGTGATATTCACACGCTTAAACTTGTGATCAACGAACTAAAGAGTAAAAAGAAATGACTAGTACTAATGCAATAGAAAAAGCTTTACAGCAAAAAATAGCTGAAGAAATAAGAACAGAAGTAAAAGTATTTATAAAAACTATACAAGAAAAGTTTAGAACACCGTATAATGAATGTAGTTTCTACGATATTTCTAAAACAAATAGTGATGACAGAGCATTTCACATACAATCTCACGAGATGGAAAATCTACTATGTAGAATGCTACATTCAGGTCATGAAGATGCTATGTTGAAGAAAAAGTCACAAGAATTATTAAACAAACTAGAGTTAATATGAGTAGTAAACAAATACATTGGAATCCTGACACTATCGATCACTTCATATTTATAAGTAATTATGCTGATGTTGATCAAGTGTTGACTCAAGTAGAAAACTTCGTTAGCATTGACTGCGAACTACAAGGCGATGATACTGAGAAAGACTTAGTAAAAGATTTAATGAATAAAATATACGAAAGAAGATATGAGTAATATGAGTTACTGCAGATTTGAAAATACTCTTCGAGATTTACAAGACTGTATATGGTCACTAGAAGATGGCGAAGCTGATGACATCAGTGGAATAGAGCTAAACTCAGCAATGAGCATGTTAGAAGCTTGCCAAGAATTTATAGACTTACAATGGAAATTAGATGAAATAATAGACGAACAAGATAAATAATGAACGAAATACAAGCAATAGAGGCGATAACAAAAGATATCTTAGCCGGATTCTACGGTACTACACAGAAATGTGGTACAGAAACTCAAAAGTGGCAATACGCTCACAACCAAGCAAGGAAAATCTTTGAAGGTGAATTAATAATAGATCCTTTACATACTCCACATGTTTGATTTAACCGACCAAGATTATGACACTCTTACTAAGTTAAGATGGTTACAGCTGAATGAATTAGCAATAAAATACACTAATGACCAAGAACTTGGTGCAGAAGTAAGAAAACTAATTAAAAAATAATTACAAACTAAATACGATTACTAAAAGATAATAAATACATGAAACAAATAAAATTTTACCCAAGCGATAGATCTAAGATAAAGATTGACGGCAAGATATACAAAGGTTACACTATAGACAGCATACCTGAAGAGTGTAACTCATGGTTTAACTACAGAGGTTTAA